>Ga0172369_10003822_pt1 | contig 19564 bp, 18 predicted proteins | sample LakKiv25m_FD_114539 | JGI IMG/M metagenome (GOLD analysis project Ga0172369, IMG submission 114539) | Freshwater microbial communities from Kabuno Bay, South-Kivu, Congo - kab_022012_11.25m | ecosystem: Environmental > Aquatic > Freshwater > Lake | place: Democratic Republic of the Congo...
AGAGCAGGAATATTACTTCTGATTAATTCTGAAGAAATCAAATCGAAATGGGTAAGACCTGAACCGAGATAAATGTTATCCAAATCTTCTGAAACGGTTTTTAATTCCTTTATATCAGAAAGTGAAACTAAAGCCTCGACTTCCCTGAATCCTTTTTTTAGTTCGACTAACAAATCAGTCCCACCCGCAATGACGGCACTTTTTTCATTAATCAGCAGAAGTTCGGAAGCTTCACTAATTGTTTTTGGTTTAAAATAATTCAAATTTGTTGTGTACATGATTTATTAAATTATTTTGAAATAAATGAGATTCCTAATTACTAAAATTCAAGCCGATTCGAAAAGCTTCGATGTTATCTTCGAATGATTTTTTTGGAACATAATATTTTATACTATCTTCGATAGCTTTGTTGCTTACAAGATTGGTTTTTCCGGCAATGAATCCCAACATAATCGAATTAGCAATTATTTTTTGTTGAAATTCTTTAAATGCAATGTCAGTAGCCGTTATGCAAAAACTATTAGCCTCAAAATCGTTCAAACTCACCAAATCGTTATCAAAAAAGAGCAGCCCGTCCTTTTTTAAAGAATTTTTGTATTTATTAAATGCAGGCTGCGAGAAAGCAATCAAAATGTCATTACCCTGAGGTTCCAGTTCATAAATATATGAATCCTGAATTATAACATCGCATTTGCAGGAGCCACCGCGTGCCGAACTACCGTAGGACTGCGTTTGAAGAACATTCTTGCCGTCAAGGATAGCTGCCCAGCCGAGAATCACACCCGAAAGTATTATGCCTTGTCCACCGAAACCAGAAAATCTAATATTCATATTAATTTATTTCAAATTGTTCATTAATTTTAATTAGAGAATCAACGAATTCGGGTCTTGAACGTTCTGCAAGTTTTCCGACAAGAATGGCATTACCCGGGTCGAATTTTTGCTCATCTGTTGCATTACGAATATTAACCGATTTATTTCTGAAGTCTTTAAGTTGGTCAATACCATCCCTTTGTCCGACTCTTTTTCCGTAGCTTGTAGGACATTGAGAGCAGATTTCGACAAAAGAAAACCCCTTTGTGTTAATTGCTTCTTTCATCGCTTTTCGCAAATGGAAAATATGATACGTAGTCCATCTGGCTACATAAGCAGCACCGGCGGCAGAAACAAGTTCGGAAATCCTGAAAGGCGTTTCAATATTACCATAGGGTGTAGTAGCGGTTTTAACAGATGATGGAGTAGTCGGACTGACCTGACCTCCGGTCATTCCATATATATAGTTATTTACTAAAAAAACAGTAAGACCGATATTTCTTCTTGCTGCATGGATTAAGTGATTACCTCCGATACCGGACAAATCGCCATCCCCAGCAATAACAATTATGTGCTTATCCGGTTTCATCACTTTAACCCCTGTAGCAAAAGCTATAGCCCTGCCATGTGTCGTATGCAAAGTATCTGCTGAAAAATAGGGTGAAGGTATCCAGGATGAACAACCGATTCCTGTTACGGTTATAATATCATTTGGGTCAATATTCATTTCGTCAATTACATGACAAAAAACGTTTAATATCGTCCCGCAGCCACAGCCGGCACAAAATGCCGTGGGCAAAGTTTCTTTTCGTAGATATTTCAGAAGTTCGTTTTGCATAATTATAACTTAATATGATTTTCAATTTGTTCGTAAATTTCCGAAATTGAATGAGCTACACCACCTATTTTGGAAACCGGAATGACATCGCAATGAACGAAACGCTCAACTTCCCTCGAAATCTGACCAAGATTCATTTCCGGAACAAAGACTTTTTTTAAGTTCGGATTCAATCTCTTGAAAACATCCTGAGCAAAGGGCCAAATTGTAATTAGTCTGATAAATCCGATTTTTATTCCTTGTTCCCTCAACTTGTGAACTGCTCCAAGAGTCGGTCTTGCAGACGCACCAAATGAAACAGCCAGGTAATCCATATCGTCAGTGAAATATTCTTCGTACTTCACTATGTCTTGTCTGTTGCCGCTGATTTTATCATCGAGGCGTCTAATTAACACGTCATGGGTATTCATTGTTTCGACATCTCTCATCCCGTTATTTTTATGAGTAGAACCGGTAACATGAATTTTATGTCCGGAGCCGAATTCAATCATTGGCGGAATCCTTTCTCCCACAAAAACATCAACTTTTTCATCGCTCAGATTCCGATTAACTATTTCAACAGAATCAGGGTCAGGAAAAAGAAGTTTCTCGCGATTATGACCTACTTCGCCATCTAAAAGGAAAATAACCGGGTGTCTGTATTTTTCAGATAAGTTGAAAGCTTCTATAATCAAATCGAATGACTCCTGAACAGACCAGGGTGAAAGAGCAATCATTTCGTGGTCGCCATGTGTTCCCCAGCGAGCTTGCATAACATCACCCTGTGCTCCTTTTGTAGCTTGTCCCGTTGATGGTCCCGAGCGTTGTACATTTACAATAACACAAGGTGTTTCGGTCATGCAAGCATATCCGATATTTTCCTGCATAAGTGAAAATCCCGGACCGGAAGTAGCCGTCATGGATTTACCACCTGCCCAAACCGAGCCAATCACAGCACCAATACTTGCAATTTCATCTTCCATCTGAATATAATAACCGCCACATTTGGGGAGCTCTCTTGATATGAGTTCAGCTACTTCCGAGGCTGGTGTTATAGGGTATCCGGCAAAAAAGTTGCATCCGGCATACAGAGCACCGTAAGCTGCGGCTTCATCTCCCTGGATAAACCGGGTTTGATTCTTTAACGAATTCAGATATTTTTGTCTTTCCATACTTAAATTTTATTTCAATTTTCAGTTTCAATCTTTTTCAGAACCACTGCCATTTCAGGGCAAATAAGCTCGCAAATTATACAACCTGTGCAATTCAGAATATTAACAGGAATCGGAATATAATAACCAAGAGTATTAATTTTATCGGATTTGATAAATACCGACTCTTTACATAATTCAATGCAGATGTCGCAACCTTTACAAAGTGACTCATCAATTAATATTTCAATTTTCTTGTTTTGTTTTGCCATGTTCGGTAATTAATTCATTTCAATAATATTATTCTGTAATTAATTTGCTTTTCTCCAAAATAAGCTTAGCGGCTATGCTTATTGCTATTTCTTCAGGTCCTTCGGCTCCTATTTCCATACCAATGGGTAAATTAATCCTTTCAAATTCTTCTTCGGTTGCAAAAGATTCAGAAATAAAAGTTTTTCTTATTTCCGCTGCTTTCTTTTTGCTGCCTATAACACCGCAAAAAGCAAAGTTTTGATTGACATATTCTTTTAAAAGTGTGACATCGCTTGCATGAGAAGGAGTTACTATTACTATAAATGTGTTCTCATCAGCGGGATTTGCTTTTATAAATTCTCCGGTGTTATTTACTAAGGTAACTTCATTTTTTTCCCAATTATCGAAAATATCATCTCTGTCGTCAATGACATGAATATCAAAATCGAGAGTAGATGCAATTCTTGCCAGAGATTTACCGATATGACCTGCGCCAAAGATGAACAGTTTGAACTTTTGTGAAATCGGTTCAAAAAAAACATCCACCGAACCCCCGCAAACCATTCCCAGGTCTTTGCTCAGATTATAACTAATGAAAAGAGGCACCGAAGAATTCATTAATTCGGAAGCTTTGCTGACAACAGTATATTCGAGAGTGCCGCCGCCAATTGTTCCATAAATTTTGGAATCATGGGTAACAATCATTTTCGAGCCATGTTTTCTCGGCGTTGAACCTTTTGAAGAAATAATAGTGCATAGAATTGCATTAATTCTGTCCTTTCTAAGTTCTACTATTTTATCGTAAATGCTATCCATTTTCATCTGTTGAAATATTGAACGTAGTCGCTTATGGTATTAATATTGACAGTAACTGCAACATCCTTTACGTCAATTTCCTTTGAATTAAAATCAGACAAATAATCCCTGAAATTCAAATCATTGCTTTCCTCAGAAACAATTTTCCTTATCATATTTTCGCAAATCAAAATCGGATGTCCGCCAAGACCGCTATAAGCCGGATAAACATAACCATTTTCAAATTTACTTTTGTGTAGTGATTTAAGCGTTCCGCTTGAGATAAAAGGATTGTCCACATTGTGAATAAAACATGAATCAGATAGTCTGAGTTCTTTTAAACCGACTTTTATTGAGGAGAATCTACCTAATTCGGGATGTTCGTTAACTGCAACTTTTATTCTGTCGGTATTTTTAATTTCATTCCGAATAGCCGAATTAGCAACAATGACAATCTCTCCGCAGCCAAAGCTATCAAATTCATGAATTATTTTATCTATGAATCTGATTCCTTCATTGAACATTAAAAGTGCCTTAGGCTGCTTCATTCTTGATGATTCGCCAGCAGCTAAAATAACTGCACCTGTTTTATGATTAGTATTTTTCAAGATTTTTTTCCGTGATTGCTCTGACTAAATTAGTAAAAGTAAGATTAAGTGGAGTTCTGATGCAATATTTTCTGCCATATTCAACAAATTTACCGTTCATAAAGTCTATTTCTGTCTCTCTTTTATTCATTAAATCAACTGCAAGTGAAGGGAAATGGTCCCCCGCGTTTTTCAAGTACTTGATGCACAATTTTACAAAGTTATCCGGCAGCTTTATGCCTTCTGCTTTAGCCACTTCCATTGCTTCGAGAATAATTTTTTCAACAATCACATAAGTGTCCGGATTAATCATGGTCTCCCTCATAGTTAGGCGGGATATTGCACAAAGTGGACTTAAAGCAGCATTCAGAATTGTTTTTTCCCAAACTTTGTTTGATTTCTCAATTGAATCAATGCTTTCGGTTGCTAAATTTACCGAATTGAGTACTTTGGCATACCATTCGCTAACGTCTGTGCGGGAATCGTCCAAAGAAGAAATATAGTTAGGAGGATTGAAGAATGTAACATTAACTGTATTCGGAGCAAAAAGATTTCCGGCAAAATTAACAATCATTCTGAATACTTTGGATTCATCAGCCCTTCGTGCATATTTCTGAGCAACGCCAATACCATTTTGAGCACTGATAATTAATAAATCTTTATAGTTTTCATGCTTTATAAGCTGGTTCATTATAAATTCAACATGGTAAGCCTTTACGGCACAAACAAGAATATCTATTTCATAATTTAATAATTCATCAAAAGAGCAAAAGGCATGGTCAATATAAGCTGATTTCTCCATTTTCCCAACTAAATGAATCCCTTCATTGACGATTAGATCCATTTTTTCCTTAACCATATCACAGATTGCCACATCACACCCAGCATCCTTTAGATAAGTAGCAAGAATAAGTCCTACCGGTCCTAATCCAACGATACCAATTCTATATTTTTTTGCATCCATTGTTTTTCTACTTTATTATGAATAATAATTTATATCACTTCTTTAAGATTTTTAATATAAATCTCATTTTCCTCCGGCAGTCCAATCGTAACCCTCAAACAGTTCGGAAGTCCGAATGCTTTTAATGGTCTGACGATGACTCCTCGTCTCATTAACTTTTCAGTAATGCTATTTACTCTTTGTTCGGAGTCCAAAACATTCATTATGAAGTTAGCATTCGATTTGACGTATTCTAAGCCAAACCGTTCATAAAAATCATAAAGATATTCTTTTCCTGTTTTATTGAGCTCCAAATAATAATCTAAAAACTGCTTGTCTAATAATGCAGCAACTCCGGCTGCCTGTGACGGTATCCCGGGTTCGAAAGGCAAGCGGACTTTCAGGACATACTTGACAATATTTGCATTGGCGAAACCATATCCGATTCTAATGCCTGCCAAACCATAAGCTTTGGAAAAAGTTCTAAGTGTAATAACATTGTCAAAATGATAATCCAATGAATTCGGATAGTTTTCATGATTTTGAACAAATTCAAAATAAGCTTCATCAATTATTATTAAAATATCGGGGTGTACTGCTTTAATAAATGTTTCAAATTCGTCCTTGGTGTATATGGTGCCTGTTGGATTATTTGGATTAACAAGATAAATAAGTTTTGTTTTGGGAGTTATATTTTCGGCTATTTTCTTCAAATCGAATGTATAATTCCTAAGCGGAATGAGCTGCAAGTCTATGTTCATTGCTTTAGCCATAACATAAAATCCGACAAACGAACCTTCGCTTGTAATTACTTCATCACCGGGATGTAGAAATGTCCTTAAAACTGCCTGCATGATTGCTTCCGAACCATGTCCGGTTAGAATATTATCAAAATCGATATTGAAAATTTCAGAAAGTTTATTGCGAAGCATCATGCTTGAGATATCAGGATATCGGTTAATATCGTGTAAAGAACCAATCATTGCTTGAATCGCCATAGGAGATACCCCAAGAGGATTTTCGTTTGAAGCTAATTTTATAATTCTGTTTAGTCCGAATTCTCTTTTGACTTCTTCAATCGCCCTGCCGGGTTTATAAGATTCCATCTTCAATATATAATCAGGTATCGGGATCATATTTCTCTCCCGCATCTTATTGTTTTATATATTTTAATTAGAATCCTAATCATTCTGACATTCCTTTTTGAGTTGTTGCTTTTACAAGATTTGTGAATGTCAGGTTAAGAGGAGTTTGCAAATAGTGTTTTCTTCCGTATTCAACTATTTTACCGTTGAAATAATCTATCTCGGTCTCACGGTTATTAGCAATATCTACGGCTAGTGAGGGGAAATGGCTGCCATAATTTTTTAAAGTTCTTAAAGCTAATTTTACAAAGTTGCTTTCAAAGTTAATTCCTTCTGCTTTAGCAACTTGCATTGATTCGACAATTGTCTGTTCAATTATCTCAACAGTATCCGTATTTGCCATCGCTTCGCTCATGGTCAAGTCGGAAAGACCACACAGAGGAGTAATTGAGGAGATTAATAATGTTTTTTTCCATGCATGTTCAGTAACATCAAAGGAATCGGTACTATTGGTAAGCATCCCTGATTCAGTTAATATTTTTGCAATCTTCTCAGAAATTTCCGGATGTGTATCATTTAATGAAGCTATATAATTAGGTGGGTCCCAGTGTGTTACATTAACAACATTTGGCGACTGAAGTACACCTGAAAAATTAATCACCATCCTAAGAATTTGTGATTCGTCGAAATGACTGGTATATTTTAGTCCAATATCAATTCCGTTTTGTGCACATAGTAAAAATAAATCACTATGCTTATACTTTTCAACTTGTTCTAAAATAGCATCCACACGGTAAGATTTAACTGCGCTTATGAGAATATCCAAATCATGGGTTAATAATTCTTTGACCGAAGAATAATTATAATTGAAAAACGAAGATTTTTTATACACTCCAACGAGTTCAATACCATGATTTCTGATTAAATTCATTTTTTCCTTGTCGGTATCGCATATTGCGACTTCGCAGTCTGCCTGTTTGAACTTGACAGCCAGAACAAGCCCAACAGGACCTAACCCGATAATTCCGATTTTTAGCTTATTCTCATCCATAGTAATTTTTATTTTTATTTAAAATTCCGGAAAATTATTTCATCTGTTCGATAAATGTTTCAATTTTAGTAGTTGTCTGAGCTTCGGAAAAAAATCTCAAATCACATAAATCACCTTCAATGACTAATGTTTCAACTCCGGTTGATTCTTTTAGTCTTTGCGGCATACCGAATCTTGAATTGGAGTTATTAAAGCAAGTCTTTGAATCATGGAATATCACTCCGTTAATACTATATTCGGATATAAGATTTTCAATCCGTTTTTGTTTAACAGGCTCGCTCATATTAATAAAAATAGTAGTATAAGCCAAAGCCGTTGATTCAAAGGGAAGCAGGTCGTCGAAATCATCAAAAATCCAACTGTTACAGTACGTTGAAGCCGCGACCAGAGCATTGTTGGAAGAAAATAGTTCTGATAGATAGCGTAATTTGCCCCAAATAGGCATTCCGTCCCAGTAAATTCTTACCTTCTCATTTTCAATTATTCCCGAATCCTGATAAACATAATCATTTAATTCATTTAATAAGGTCTTATAATAGTCTTTTGCCACCTGTGTACCTCTCAGGACAACTATTGGTCCCATGTGGATAGTGCTGTCAAAAAAGCTAATTGGAGCAGGGATATTTTTTGCTGTTTCTAAAGATTTTTTCCAGAGAAAGGTCGCTTCCTTGCTTAATCTTACGGTTTCTCTGAAACTGTCAATATTGAATTTTTTCCCGGATGCTTCTTCAAGAACAGGTATCATTGCCTTGAACTGAAATGTGACATTTTCAATATCCGATTTTTTTACTTCGTCAAGGTGACGTGGGGACTGTATCCCGACTATAGGTTTTTTAAATTCCTTTGCATAATAATTCATCCAGTCCTGCACTTCTCGACACTGGTTGGTGTTATAAACAATAATATCCGGAACGGGTATCCCGTCTAATCCGTAATGCCTTGTCATTGGAGTATTTTTTGCAAGATAGGAGCCGATATCGCTAGTAAGATAAGAACATATATCTGTGGAATAACCAAGTTTGGAAGCAACGGGTATAAAGTCGCCGGACGTACGCGTTGTTCCCAACAGCGCCCCGTGATTTTCCGGAAAATAAACCTCAAAGCCAAAGCTTCTTAATAATTCAGCTGGTCCGACACTCGTGCACCATGCGATTTTCTTTGACTGGTCACGTAATCCGACAAAATAGTTTGTCATAACTTCCTTTAGAAGTTTAGCAGATTCGATTTTGTGCATATTTATACTCCGGAATTTTTTTTACAACTTTTGTTAAATTCAAACTTTTTTCATTGTTTAAATGGCAATTCTTGCATCAACAGCGAATATTTCGTTTTCATAAGCAAAAAGCGGATTCAAATCAAGTTCTTTGATTTCAGGATTTTCGGTAACTAATTGAGAGATTCTCTGAATAATCTCAATTAACTTGTTCCTGTTAATTCCTTTTTCTCCCCTGTATCCCTTCAAAATTGGCGACATCTTGATGCTTTCAATCATTTCGGATGATTCTACATCCGTGACAGGCGTAAGTTCGAATGCGACATCTTTAAGAATTTCAACATAAACACCACCCATTCCAAACATAATCGTATGTCCTAATCCTGGTTCTGCTTTCGCTCCAATGATTAATTCATAACTTTTCGGTAAAAATTTCTGGATGAAGAAATTTAGATTATTTCCAGAAAACTTGGCTGAGAATTCTTCAACTGCTGATGCAATTTCATCATTGGTCTTTAAGTTTATTTTCACTCCTCCGACATCACTTTTATGAACAATTTCCGGGGAATCAACTTTCAAAACAATTGGCAACTCAATCTCTTCAGCCAATGCTATTACTTTTGATGCTTCGTTTGTGACTCGCCAATCTGCGACGGGAATATTATAAGATTTAAGAATGGAATTAACTTCGACGGCGGAAAGGAAATTCTTCTTCGATTCCTTTGAAGAGTTTATCATGCTTTGAACTTCTAATTTGTTGCAATCATCGAAATATGTGAGAGTTCCCTTATTTTTTGATTTCAGTTTATGATATCGGTAGAGAGAAACTAAGGCTTTTGCAGCAGTTCCCGGGAAGTCAAATATTGGAATTCCACCATCTTTTAGAATTTTTGTAGTTCCTGTCCATTGAGATTTGTCGGTCATGTAATTGCAGACAATAGGCTTTAATTTCTTGCAGCTGACTTCGGCAAATTCACGGGCAACACTTTCGCAATCAACAAAAGGAGGTGTAACAAAATTTATGTACACACTATCAATTTGCTCTTCAGCCATCATTACGTCAAGAGCACTTCTGAACTGGGGAGCGCCTGCAGTTGCCACAACGTCAATAGGATTATTTATAGAAGCTGCCGCAAACATGGTTTCCTTCAGTGTTGCAATAGCAATCTCCGAAAGAGGAGGCATTTCGAGTCCGCCTTCGACGAGTTCGTCTGTTGCGATAATTGCCGGACCGCCGGTATTTGTAATCATCCCGACTCTTTTTCCTCTTGGAATCGGCTGCGAGGCAAAAGCTACGGCAGCATTGCACATATCCTGAGCATCGCTGAACGAAAGAATCCCTGTTTTTTTGAACATCAAATCTGTTGCTTTGCCACCGGCAAGACCGCCGGTGTGTGATGTGGCAGCCTTTGCTCCTGCTTCAGTTCTGCCTGCATTCATGGCTAGTATCGGCTTTTTGGCAGCCACTTCATTTGCAATTTCCATGAAATAAGCAGGCTCATCAATACTTTCAATATACAAAATTATAACACGTGTTTCATCATCATCACCCCAATATTTTATAATTTCGGGAATGGAAATATCGCAGGCATTGCCGTTTGATGCGTACATTCTCATACCAGCATCAATGTCATGTAAATTTTGCATTATTACTGCACCTACACCGCCACTTTGGGCTACTATGGAGATGTTCCCAGGTCGTGGAAAAGTAAATGTAAAGTCGCAGTAAGCATTGTATTTAGGGTCGGTATTGATTATTCCCTGGCAATTAGGACCGAACATCCTTACGCCATATTTTCTGCCTTTTTCAACAAAATCATTTTGGAGAGACTCGCCTTCTTCTCCCATTTCTTTGAAGCCGGCAGTATTTATAATAACGTTTTTGACTCCTTTCAATCCACACTCATCAACGGCTTGGGGAACCATTTGTGGTGGGATAACAATATGAGCCACATCAATATCTTCTGGAACATCGAAGATTGAAGGATATGCTTTAATTCCTCGAATATCGGGTGCTTTAGGATTAATCGGATAAATATTACCTTTAAAGCCAAATCTGACTAAATTTTTAATAATGACATTGCCTATGGAGAGCTCTTTGGTTGATGCTCCGATTAAGGCAACAGTTTTTGGTTTAAATAATGAATCAAGCATAAATTGACCCCAAATTTTAAGATTAGCCCTGAGCTGCATTAGCTCTGGTATAAATCACTTTATATTTTTCCATATTCATTTTCATGCACTCGTTGCACATTTCATCTTCGAAATCCTCAGGTGTAAGATTCTGAACTTTTGTTTCGAATTCCAATTCTTTATACATTTCAATAAGTTCGCTCAACCTTGGTTCGTCAGCTATAGTTCTCCTCATCCATCCTTCATCAGACATAAGTCACCTGTATCTTAATTTGAAATGTTAAAACAAATCATCAAGGTCATCCCCGGAATCCGGGAGTTTGCCGTGTTTTTGCAAATACTGTTGAATTAATTCGCTTTCGCGTTTAGTGTACATCGGGTCGAGGTCGTAAATAAAATATGAGTATTCTTTTCCGCCGCCTAACATTTCTTTAATTGTTTCCCGAATGTTTTCAGTACCTTTGATAACCATGATTTCCTTATGATTATCAAGCAATTGAATTACACCTTCCTGTTCAGGGAGTTGAACCATATTTATCTCATCAAATGTTAAATATTCTTCCTTCGGAGGTGTTGGATTATGCCTTATATGGAGCCGGAGGTCGCATTGCAGGCATCTTCCCGCTTCTTTGACTGCATCAAGGTCACAATAAGTAATTTCGACCGGAGAGAAATTCTCTTTACGGTTTTCGGCAGATACCAAATTTGCATTCTGACGTTTTTGGGAGTTAAAACCGTTCGTTCTGCCAATGTACATATTGTACTCATTATTCAAGCTGCCTTCGTCATCAATTTCGCCGTTCCCGCCTAAATACAAATCAATATGTCTTGCCGCATTTCTTCCTGCACCGACAGCATCAATGACAGAAGCCGGACCTGATACTATATCCCCGCCTGCATAAATTCCTTTGACTGAAGTTTCATAAGTATCATTGTTGACTTTGATTAAGCCTTTAACCATAAGCTTTTGAATAATTTTATCATCTTTGAAATCATTACCTGCTTCTTGCCCGATACTGATAATTACATTATGGCATGTAACACTTTCATTGCTGGTTTCATCATATGTTGGGGAGAAACGTCCTTTTTCATCAAAAACATTTAGGCATTTTTTTAAGAAAATTTCATTAGTACCATCATTATTGTTCTTAAGATTTGAAATCCCCCATCCATTCCTGATTTTTATACCTTCTTCAAGAGCTTCCTTGATTTCATGCGAATAAGCGGGCATTTCGTTGAATTGTTCAAGGCATATAATTTCGACACTATCAGCTTTATATCTCAAAGCTGTTCTTGCCGCATCAATAGCAACATTTCCGCCGCCTATGACAACAACCGATTTGGATTTGAAATAATCATCGGTTAATTTGTTTTTTGAGGCATCGTTTAAAAATTCAACTCCATATTTTATGTTGCCGTTGGAGGAGTCAAAATTGGGCAAAAACCGGCTTTTGGTTAGTCCTACTGCCAAATACACGGCATCTGCTCCGTTGTTTAATATGTTATCCAGGCTTAAGTCTTTGCCTAAAGACTTATTAAAGTGGAAGTTGATATTAGTTGACTTTATTCTGCTTAAATCCTTTTCAATCACATCAGCTGATAATCTGTACCTTGGGATACCGAATTTAATCAAACCGCCGATGTCATCTTCCTTTTCATATAAATCAACAGAATGACCTTTTAGGTATAAATTGTAAGCTGCGGTTAATCCTGCCGGACCTCCTCCGACTACTGCGACTTTTTTTCCGGTAGTATTTTTGGGAGCAGATGGTTTTGCCAAATGTGTGTGAACAATTGCATAATCTTTTATCCAGCGGACATTAATCGAATCTGATTCGGCATCGGTACTTATGTTCAATTCATTTCTTCGGCAATTTGTTTCGCATGGATGGAAGCATACTTTCCCAAGCACACCCGGAAGTGTTAATTTTGAAGAAATAATTGCGGCAGCATCTTCAAGTTTCCCATCGGAAACGAGTCTCAGATACTGGGGTATATTCACCTCTCCGGGACAGGCTGTTTTGCAAGGGACTAAATCACACAAGTCACTCAATCTCGGACTTTTCTTATCCATAATTGCACCAGTCGGGCATACTTCAACGCATGAACCACAAAACTTGCACTCAGAGTCTAACAGGTGGGGTCCGATAGTCGTTCCGATTTTTAATTTCCCATTTGAAATTACGGCACCGAGAGCATACACACCCTTAACTTGCTGGCATACCCGAACGCAGCGTCCACAACCGATACACAAGTTAAAATTATAATTGAATAATGGTGAATCCTGAACGATTGGAAGATTTTTGAACTGATATCTTTGAGTCTCCGGAGCTATGCCTACATAGTCCGCTACTTTCTGGATTTCGCATTTACCTAACAAGGCACAGCATCTTTCATTAAATACAACACTTCCCGGACATACATCTGTCATAGGAATGCAGCCTTCCCTCTGGGCGCAGGTTAAGCACGAATGCGGATGGTCAGCCATTATCTTAGAGAGATTTTCGCGGCGTCTTTTAAGGACAGATTCGTCCGTGGAAGAAATTTTCATCCCTTCTTCCACAGGCGTTTTACACGATGCCAGTAAAGTCCCGCTGCGTTCATCCATCACAAGGCAAACACCGCAACCTCTTATGTCTTCAATTTTGGCACCCTGGTCGTTTTCAATTTTTATTTCACCCTGATAAATGAAAGGGGATAACTCAATCGATTGGAATGGTTTCAAATCGGGATGACTGCAGAGCACAGGGATATAAATACCGAGTTCGGAAGCCGCTTCCAGAATAGTTTTTCCGGATTCGACATTAATATTTTTATTATCTATGGTAAGATTAACCATTTGAAAACTTCAAGTAAGTGTTTAACAATTAAAATAATTACCATGAATGAGAGATTGCAGCCGTCGGACATGCTGAAGTGCACGGCAATGAACTGTAATTTGAATCCGGCTTGCAAACGGAACATGAATATTTAATTCTTTTCCTGTGAGCTTCTGTAACGGCAGCCATCGGGTCGTCGGCAAGCGGGTCGAAATCATTATCTCTTATTTCAAATACTCCCGAAGGGCAGACCGGGACGCAATCTCCACAACCATTGCACTTGTCTGTATCAATGGAAATGAAAAATTCACCTGAGCCATCTTTGTATCCATAGTTAGCGATCATAAAAACTCCGGAAATAAATTTATTTTCTTTCTTTTTCTACTAAAGCTTTAGCAAAAAGACCAGCACCCAAGGCACCTGCAATTTGCGAATCGTAATCATTTTTCAAAGTTTCTACTCCGATTTCCTTAGATAACCGATTGACAACACCTCTGTTTTTGGCGATACCACCTGTAATAACAAAATCCGATTCGACACCGATTCTTTCAAGAAGAGTAACGACCCTGTGAGCCATTGCCGAACAATAAGCAGCTATTACTTTATTTTTAGGCCATCCTTCACGAAGTAATCCGGTCGCTTCGGTTTTTGCAAATACAACACAAGTGCTGCTGACTGGAGGCGGTTCTTCCTCAACTTGAAAAGATAAATCCCCGATTTCCTCAATCGGAACCGACAATAGGTCAGCAAAAACTTCCATTCCTCGACCGGTACCGGCAGCACATTTATCATTCATAAGGAAGTTGGTTACTTTTCCCTTTTCATCAACACGAATAGCTTTACAATCCTGTCCTCCCATATCAAGAATGGTGCGAACGGTACTCCCGTACATTTTGTTTGCACCTCTTGCATGGCAGGCAATTTCTGTGATTGTTTTATTTGCAAATGGAACATTGACTCTGCCGTAACCCGTACCAACAACATACTGAACATCATTAAGGGTCATCCCTGTTTTTTCAAGAGCCCAATTCATAGCATTGGTTGAGCTTTTTGGACTGTCGGAACCTGTTCTCATGCTGGAATAAGCATATAACTCTCCGTCAACGAGTATAACAGCCTGAGAACTAACAGAACCTACATCAACGCCGGCAGTAATAATATCACCGGTTCTCCAGTCCATATTTTCATTAACCCAGTTATATTCTTTCCATCGCCAGAACTCTTTAGACATTTGTTCTCCTAAAAATTATTATCAATAAAATTATTTATTCAATTAATTGCCCGTTAATAAGGCAGCACCGTAAGCTAAGATATACTCAGGGTCTTCGGGAATAATCACATCAGTTTCAAGTGCCTTTGTTAGCGCAGCCACAAACCCTGTGTTTTTAGCCATACCTCCGATTAAGATAATATCTTTTTCAAAGCCGACTTTTCTTGCCATTGAAGTTATTCTTGAAGCAACAGCATCGTTAACTGCTTTGGCGATATCTTTCTTCTCGGTTTTTGAATGCAGCAAAGAAACGACTTCAGACTCGGCGAAAACCGCACATTGAGCATTCAAAGGGATTTCTTGATTCGATTGTAACGAAATTTTACCGAAATCTTCAATTGATATTTCAAGGGCACGACCCATAGCTTCAATGAAGGCACCTGCACCTGCGGCACATTTTTCATTCAATGCAAAGTCAATTATTTTTCCATCGTTGTCGCAACGAATTGTTCTTCCTTCTTCGGCTCCGACATCTATTACACAGCGTGCAGAAGGGAACATGTTAGTTGCGCCCTTTGCTGCTGCGGTTACTTCAGTAACACTGTTTGAAGCAAAATCGGCAGCTTTTCTACCGCTCCCGGTTGAAGTAATTGAGTTGACTTCTTCGGGAGAGATATTTGCTTTTTTAAGTACTTCGTTATAAAGAGCCTGAGAGGTGTCTTTTGTTTCAAAGCCGGCAAGGACATGCCCCTTTGAAACAATTTTCCCATCTTGTAGAGCAACTATTTTAATGTTTTTTGCTCCGACATCTATACCAACGTTAATCATAATACCTCTTTGTATATTCAATAATAATTAATAATTTCAAATAATTTTCAAACCAAGTGTTTCCATGAAGGAATCAATCCTTGACATGGTTTTAGCACTGTCAAATTCACGCTCGTCTCTCATGTTCCCTTCGAAAGTCATAACAGGATAGCCAGCATCAATCAAAGCAAGACGGTTTTCTGCAATGCCAACGGACAAACCTTCGCATCCGCGGTTATAATGAAGCATAATACCCTGAAGGTCCCATTCCTTGGCAATTCTTATCATCATCTCGCTTTTCTGGTGCGGTGAATAAAAGTGCTGCCATTCAGGTTTGCTCAAGTTCCAGTCGGCGAGGATTCTCAATGCCTGGTCTCTTGTTTCAATTTTTATTCCTTTTTGCTGTGGTGTGGTTCTTGCACCCCAAGTTCCATCAGGTTTGTCTTCCCAAATGCCAATCAGACCGAAAGTGTAAAGAGAGCCGACAGAAACAGCACCGAAATTTTCAAGGTATCTGAAAACATTGAGAAAGCCCCATGGCGGCTGTGTGTCCGAAATCAACCGGACAACTTCGTGCTTTGTAGCAGCGATTTGATTTTCAACTCTGTATTTCATTTCGTCAAGAACTTCGGCATAGAAATCACCGACTTTTTTGGAATGTTTTTCGAGTGTTCCAAGTACGTAAAGTGAATACATTGACTTTTCATCGAGCGGTGCAGGTTTTGTTTTGTTCAAAACGCAGATTTCTGCCCAAAGCGAAGTCGTACGGCATTCATTATAAACAGCGTCAATGAGTTTTTCATCATCATATTCCCTGCCGGTTATTTTTTTCAGCCATTCAATGCCATCATGCATCTGGCTTACAATATAGTCTATCAGGCTGTCAGTTACCTCGTTATAAGGTCCAACGGCAACGTCAATACTATAAGTCGGTATCCCGCCTTCGAGTTCGGAAGCAACCTGATACCATTTGGAATGGCTGCAGCAAATATGGTCTTGCCACATAAAATCAGGCTTGGGGAATTTCCCACCGAAAAGAAACTCGTCTAAGATAATCGAACCCCAGTAGCTTCTCATGTAAGAGCATAAATCTCGTGCATAACCTTTTTTTTCAGTAGCTTCAAGACATCTAAGAGAAAATTCTTTATTGAATGCTATGCTTGCTCCGTAAGGTTCACCGGTTAAGGGATAAACATCGTTACCGAGTCCCATCGGAATGGCACCGAAACTCCATGCACCACCAGCCCAACGGATACCACCATTTTCGTGAGCATTAGCATAGTTTTTATAAAATTCGTTTCTAAGTTCTTTAGCTTTGTTCCAGCATTTTAACGGTTCTGTTTTATATGTAGGTATATTCATCTTTTTCTCCATTCAATTAAAATAAATCATCTTCTTGAAGCATTTCCAAAAAGGCTTCCACCCTGATTTTGAATTGTCCTAAAGGAACAGTCACGTCGAATTCAAGGAAGAGTGTGCTTATGCCATTTTCCTTCAATGCTTTGGTAATAGCGGGAATATCTAATTCATGCGGGTCACAGAATTTCTGCTGAATAACGATTGCACCTTTAGCATCAAACTCTTTTGCCAATGCCAATATGTGGGGTACTCTCGTTCTGTCAATCCAATCTTTACTCGGACATGCCGGTCTTTCAATATATCTTTTGGCAATTGATTCGACCAAATCTCCGTTATTATTCTCCACATTGTTCCAGAAGTATCTTGTTCCAACGCAGTGGTCGTCAACTACAACCGTACCGCCGACTGATTCAACCATGCGGATAAAAGGAGTGTCGTCATCTTCGCTTCCTAAAATCATGATTCTGGTACCCTTGTTAGTTGAAGCGACTGCTCCGCCGTCAAGGTTTTGAATCAATTTCTTAAGTGCCGAAGTGTGTTCCCTTTTGTCAACCATTTGCTGAGACATAGCAATTTCCATAGCTTCGGCACCTGAAACAGGTGGTTCACCATTTTTTCTGAATGAATACAGTCTATGCATTAATGCTCTGTTTTCATTCATAATTTCGATTCCTCTGTTAATATCATTAGAAGTGAGTTCTCTTCCAATCCATTTTTCCACGGCAGTTTTAAACTGATTGAATTCTGCAGTAAGATAAGGGATCGAATGTTTGCTCTGGACGTTATTAGGCATGGGAATATAGTATGAAAAATCGCGTGGAACGTGTTTAATCCAGCTCGTATATGCCTGCCTGATATGGAGGCAGGATTGAGAAATCATAATACCATCAAGATAATCGTATCTTCCTTTTAGTCCCTGTGCAAGACAATCTCTGCAAAACGGGCAAAACATACCGAAAATATGCGGTTCGGACACATCCTGCGGTTCATGGCTGCCAAGAATTCTTACCGGAAGTATATCGGCGGCATAAAGTATTTCTTCCGGGACATATGTACAAAAATATCCTACAACTTTGCCACCGGTTCTTTCTTTCCAGTTCTTAGCATATATATGTCTGTTCTTACTCCATTCCTGAAATTCAGAAATCATGAAAACTCCTTTCTCTTAAAAGAATATTCAACAATATTTATAATAATTCAAATTACTTTTGTATTAAAAAGACCGGTGAGATAGCTTGTATAAAATAGAGAGTGCAAAGAATGAACTTTCATTTGATTTACTTTTAGAATTTTCAATTAACGTTTTATTTTATATTAATTATGCTATTTCAACTAATCTTCAATTCAGATATATCCGGGATTATAGTTCCCTTTTGATTACCATTGCAATGCTTACACCGCCGCCGCCACATATCGAAGCCACGCCGTATTCTTTGTTTAAACGTTTTAAAGCATGATACATAGTAACTATTATCCTTGCCCCGCTAATGCCTGTCGGATGTCCCAATGCTATAGCACCACCGTGTACATTCAGTTTGTTTCTGTCCCAACCTAATACTCTCTCATTTGCCAGAATCTGAATAGCAAATGCTTCGTTCACTTCAATCAAATCCATATCCGATAACAACATTCGGGCATTTTTCAATGCTGCCGGTATTGCGTAGGAAGGACCTTCACCCATGACAGATGGTTCTACAGCCGTTTGTCCGTAGGAAACTATTGAAAACAATGGCTTGGCTCCTAACTTTTCAGCATTTTGACGGCTGGTAATGACCAATGCTGTTGACCCGTCGCTCAATCCGCAGGAATTGCCTGCGGTGACCGTGCCGTCTTTACGGAAGGCAGCCGGTATTTTAGCCATTTTTTCTTTGTCTATCTCATATCTAATGGTTTCATCTTTGTCGAAAATGACCGTTGGATTTTTACCAGTACCTTTAATTTCAACAGGAACAATCTCATCATCGAACCAGCCGTTTTTCTGAGCTTCGGCTGCTTTTAGATGGCTGCTAACTGCAAATTCATCCTGTTCTTCTCTAGAAATTTTGTATTTATCATATAAATTTTCTGCAGTTTCACCCATCCCTTGTCCGATAAGAGGGTCAATGCTGTCACTCCATCCGTCTTCCAGGACTTTATTGCCCATTTTAAAGCCATCCCAGCGGGCACCTTTTAATAAATAAGGTATGGTGCTCATACTGTCAAATCCACCGACAACGATAGTATTAGCTTCTCCCAAACGAATTGCTTTTGAGCCAAAAATTAATGCTTTCATTCCTGATGGACAAGCCATGTTAAGAGTTACAACAGGTACGGAAACATCTACCCCACCCCTGACGGAGGCTGTTCTTGCGGGATTTGGTCCGTTGCCTGCCTGACGGCAGCTACCCAAGATAACCTCGTCAATTTGAGTACCAACAAGTGAGGCTCTTTTCATTGCCTCCCTGATGGTAACTGCTCCCAAATCGAAAGATGCAATACCTTTCAAAGTACCGCCAAACTTTCCCATTGGGGTTCTGACGGCAGATATTG
>Ga0172369_10003829_pt1 | contig 19546 bp, 15 predicted proteins | sample LakKiv25m_FD_114539 | JGI IMG/M metagenome (GOLD analysis project Ga0172369, IMG submission 114539) | Freshwater microbial communities from Kabuno Bay, South-Kivu, Congo - kab_022012_11.25m | ecosystem: Environmental > Aquatic > Freshwater > Lake | place: Democratic Republic of the Congo...
GAGCAGCCTCAGGCGACTGCGACGGATGGGTTTCCAGGTAGTTTTCCAGCCCTCGGGCCGCCACGGCACGATCGAGACGGGGCAGACCATTCTCGGTGCCGCACGCCACCTGGGAGTCGAGATCGAAGCGATCTGCGGGGAACAACACACCTGCGGCAAGTGCCGGGTCAGAGTCCAAGAGGGGTTCTTCGAGCAATACGGCATCGAATCGCGCATGGCGCACACCTCACCGCCTGACGGCGCCGAATCGCTGTTCATCGATCGCAGTGCGACCCCCACCGATCGGCTCGCGTGCCGCGCGCAAATCTCGGGCGATCTGGTGGTCTTCGTGCCGGAGGCGAGCCGCGCCCACCACCAGGTGATTAGCAAGAGCGCGCGGCAGATAGACGTGACCGTCGACGCGGCGGCGCGCAAGTACACCGTCGAGTTGACGCCGCCGTCGCTTGACGATCCGTGCGGCGATCTCGAACGGCTCACCGAGGCACTGCGCCGTAGCTACGACCTCGACGACCTCGGCATCGACATCGAGGTACTGCGCACGCTGCCGTCGGTGCTGCGCGCACGAGGCTGGCTGGCGACGGTGACGGTGTGGATGGACCGCGAGATCGTCCTGGTCGAGCCCGGTTTCGTCGAGACCTGCTACGGTCTGGCGGTGGACATCGGCACGACGACGGTCGCGGGATTCCTCTGCGACCTGCGCACCGGCAACCTAGTAGCCGCGGCCTCGATCATGAACCCGCAGGTGATCTACGGCGAGGACGTGCTGTCGCGCCTGACCTGCGCGATGAACGATCCGCAAGGGCTGGAGAAACTGCGCCGCTGCATCCTCGAAGGGCTCAACGCGATCATCGCCACGGTCGCGAAGAAGGCGCGGATCGCGCCGCGCGAAATCCTCGAAGCGGTGTGCGTCGGCAACACTGCCATGCACCACCTCTTCCTGGGTATCGGCCCCGACGAACTGGGCCGCTCGCCGTACCCGCCGGCTTCGCAGCGGGCGATCGATCTCAAGGGCCGTGACTCCGGTCTCGACATACTGTCCTCCGGCAACGTCCATGTGCTGCCGCTGCAGGCCGGCTTCGTCGGTGCCGACAGCGTCGCGGTATTGATCGCCGAGGAACCGTACAACCACGACGAGGTCACGCTGATCATCGACATCGGCACCAATGGCGAACTGATCCTCGGCAACCGCGAGCGGCTGCTGTCGTGTTCGTGCGCGACCGGGCCGGCGTTCGAAGGGGCGTCGATCAAGTTCGGAATGCGGGCCGCGCCGGGCGCCATCGAGAAGGTGGAGATCGCCCCGCTCACCCACGAGGTGCAGTGGAAGGCGGTCGGCGATCGCAAGTGGCATCGCGCGCCGCACGCCGCGGGCAACGCGCGCGGTATCTGCGGCTCGGGGATCATCGACGCGGTCGCCGAGATGTACCGCGCCGGAGTGCTCGAGCGATCCGGCGCATTCAACCGGAACTTGTCGACGCAGCGGCTGCGGCGCGACACAGACGGCAAACAGGAGTTCGTGCTCGCGTGGGCCGGCGAAACCGCGATCGGCACCGACATCACTGTCACCGCTGGCGACGTCCGCGCCGTCCAGCTGGCCAAAGGCGCGATGTACTCGGGAGCCAAACTGATGCTCGAGCGCCTGGGCATCGAGAGGCCGGACAAGATCGTACTGGCCGGCGCGTTCGGCAGTTTTATCGACAAGAAGAAGGCGATGAGCCTGGGGATGTTCCCCGACTGCGACCTGCGCCGCGTCTACGCCGTCGGCAACGCCGCCGGCGACGGTGCGCGCATGGCACTGCTGAGCAGGCGAAAACGCATCGAGGCGCAGCAGATGGCGCGCCGCGTGGAGTACGTCGAACTGTCGGCGGAGGCGGACTTCTCACGGCAGTTCATGCTCGCAATGCACCTGCCGCACACGCTCGACGAGTTTCCGCACGCGCGGCGCTGCCGCCGCGCGCGCAAAGCCGGTTAGCAGCCTGTTGAAAATGGCACATCTGCTGCATTGCGCGCGAAACCACTCGTTACGGCGTACAGAAGTACGCCTCCGCTCGCAGCTTTTCGCGCGCGCCTTGCATCTGGACCATTTTGAACAGGCTGATGGGCGGTTTCTCAACAGCCGGTTATCAGCGTGTCATCGGAGAATCCGCTCTCGCTTCACGGCTCCGGGTCGGAGCCTTCGTTGATGCCCGCGAACAGCGGCGTCGACATGTAACGTTCGGCGGTGTCGGGCAGCATCGCCAGCAACACCGCCCCTTCGGGCGCGTCGGCCGCGACGGTCAGCGCAGCTGCGAAGGTTCCGCCCGCAGAGATGCCGCAGAAGATTCCCTCGCGTTGGGCCAGATCCTTGGCAGCCCGGATCGCCGCCGCGTCGGGGACCTTGACGATGCGGTCGGCAACCGAACGTTCGAGCACCGCCGGCACGAAGTCCGGGGTCCAACCTTGAATGGCGTGGGGCGAGAACTCACCGCCCGACAGCAACGGCGCCTTCTCGGGTTCGGCCGCAATGACGCGAACCTCGGGTCGCGCGGTCTTGATCATCTGACCGGCGCCGGTCAGCGTACCGCCGGTGCCCCACCCCGTCACCCAGTAGTCGAGACGGTGGTCGGCGAAATCGCGCAGTATCTCGGGGCCGGTGGTGTTGCGGTGATAAGCGGGGTTGGCCGGGTTCTCGAACTGCCGCGCAAGGAACCAGCCGTGCTTCTTCGCCAATTCCTCGGCCTTGCGCACCATGCCGGTGCCGCGCTCGGCCGCCGGCGTCAGGATCACCTTGGCGCCGAGCGCACGCATGATCTTGCGGCGCTCGATCGAGAAGGTCTCGACCATCGTGGCGACGAACGGATAGCCCTTGGCCGCGCACACCATCGCCAGCGCGATGCCGGTGTTGCCCGAAGTGGCTTCAACAACGGTCTGGCCGGGTTGGAGCGCGCCACTGCGTTCGGCATCTTCGATGATCGCGATCGCCAGCCGATCCTTGACCGAAGACAACGGGTTGAAGAACTCGCACTTGACGAACATCTTCACGTGCGGCGGGGCGAGGCGCTTGACGCGCACCACGGGGGTGCGGCCGATGGTGTCGAGAATGCTGTCGTAGATCATGGTCTCCTCGGTCTGGTCTGCGGTCAAAACGTCGGCTGGACGCCGCGGGTCTCAATATCCCCCCGGCGCGCAGCCGCGACAAGTGCGCGTGGACGGTCCGGCCGCGCGGCCGCATCGGCCGGACCGTCGTCAAGTGCTCGAACCGGCTTGCTGCAGCGGCCTGCGGTCGCTGATGTCTTCGATTTGAGAGACGAAATACAGAGTCGCCCCATCGATGTCGCAGACCATCGACACGCTGAGCCGGACCCAGACGAAGTGCCCGTTTTTGTGGAGGTAACGTTTCTCCATCTGGTAGGTATCGATCTCGCGGCGCAGCATCGCCTGGACGCTTACCATCTCGGCTGCGAGGTCGTCGGGGTGCGTGAGGGACTGGAAGTCCGTCGCGCACAGTTCTTCTTCCGAGAAGCCGACGATGCGGCAGAACTCGGAGTTGACTTCGCGGTGGCGGCCGTCCGGCGCTACCAGAGCCATGCCTATGGTCGAAAACCGGATCGCCGATTTGAATCGCTCTTCACTGATTCGCAGCGCCGCCTCCGCGTTCTTGCGGTCGGTTATGTCCTGCATGTGGCAGACGGCGTAGGCAGCGGATCCATCGCCGTCCTCGATCCTCGCCACGTTCAGCATGATCCACACCGCGTGCCCGTCCTTGTGAATGTAACGCTTCTCCATCTGGTAGGTCTTGATCTCACCGCCGGCTATCACTCGCACGTAAGCCATCTCCGGTTCGATGTCGTCGGGGTGGGTGATGGAGTTGGCGTCCCTCGCCAGCAGTTCCTCCCGTGTGTAGCCGACGAGCCGACAGAGAGCGTCGTTGACCTCGCGGAACCGGCCGTCGGCCGTTACCAGCGCCATGCCGATCGCGGCCGAGTGCATGGCCGCGCGGAAACGCTCCTGACTCGCGCGCAGAGCCAACTCCGCCTGCTTACGGCCGGTGATGTCCTGGACCTGGCCGATGGCGTAGCGCGGCACGCCGTCGTCGCCGCTCACCACCGAGGTGCCGAGTAGAACCCAGACAACACGGCCGTCCTTGCGGATGTAACGCTTCTCCATCTGAAACGAGTCGATCTCACGGCGGATCATGGCCTCGACGTAGACCAGTTCTTCTTCCACGTCGTCGGGATGGGTGAAGAACTGAAAATCCCTGCCCTTCAGTTCTTCTTCCCGGTACCCGCACATATTGCAGAACGCCGGATTCACAGCGAGTACGCTCTTGTCCGGCGCGACCAGTGCGGTACCGACGGCCGAACGCTCCGTTATCGAGCGGAAGCGCGCCTCGCTTTCGCGCAATGCCGCTTCCACCTGCTTACGCTCGGTGATGTCATGAACCTGAGCGACGAAATAGCGCGGCGTCCCGTCGCCGTCGCGGACCAGCGAGACCATACGCAAGCCCCAGATGGCGTGCCCGTCCGCGTGACGATAGAGCTTCTCGCACTCGTGTACGTCGATCTCACCGTCGACCAGCGCCTTGCTGACGGCCGGATTCTCATCGGCCACTTCTGAAAAGGTCAACGCCCGGGGGTCCAGAGCCAGAAGCTCGGCCTCGCTGTATCCGAAAATCCGGCACAGCGCGGCATTGACCTCGACGAGTCGGCCGTCGAGCGACACGATCGCCATCCCGGCGGCGGAAGACCGCATCGCAGTACGGAAGCGTTCTTCGCTCTCTTGCAGCCTCGCCTCGACCCGCTTGCGCTCACATATGTCTTCGAACTGCGAAGTGAAATGAGTAGGCACCCCATCGCTGCCGCGGGCCATCGCAGCGTGGACCGAGACCCACACTTCGTGACCGTCCCTGTGTATGAAGCGCTTCTCCCTGTGACTGACGCCCTCTACCTCACCACTGAACAACAATCGGGCATTGTTCAGATCGCCTTCCAGGTCGGCCGGGTGGGTCAGAGACATCGAGTGGGTCGCAAGCAGCTCGTCCTCGGTGTACCCGACGATGCGACACAACGCCTCGTTGACTTCGAGAAAGCGCCCATCCAGCCCGATCAGCGCGGCCCCGATGGCGGCTGAATGCATTGCCGTCCGGTACAGTTCCTCGCTCTGGCGCAGCCCCTCCTCGATCCGCTTACGCTCGGTGATGTCCTGGATCTGCGAAATGAAATGACGGACCGATCCGTCGTCGTGGCTCACCATCGCGACGCTGAGCAATATCCAGACGACCCTGCCGTCCTTGTGGAAATAGCGTTTCTCCATCTCGTAGGTGTCGATCTCGCGGCGCAGCACCGCGCGCATGTACCCCACGTCGATGTCGAGATCGTCAGGATGGGTGATCGATTGGAAATCCCGGGCCTTCAACTCGTCTTCGGTGTAGCCGACGATGCGGCACAGCGCGGGGTTGACCTCCAGGAAGTGCCCGTCAGGTGCGACCAGCGCCAACCCGATCGGCGAGGAATGCATCGCGGTACGAAAGCGCTCCTCGCTCAGGCGCAGCGCCGATTGCACCTGAGCGCGCCAAGTCACGTCCTGTGCCTCAGCGACCAGGTACACGACGCGACCGTCGGCGTCGCGAACCGGCATCAGCAGCAGTTCGACGACGAACAGTGCGTCCTCCTCTTCGCACACGTCTTCGTCTTCACGAACCAGTTCGCCGAGTGCGGCGCGCGCGATCGCCGCACGTACTCGCGACTGCACCTGCTCGGAAGTGCCCCACCAACTCAGCTCCCAGAACGAAACGCCGAGAATCGACTCGCGTGGCAGTCCGCCTTCGGCCAACGCCCTGCGGTTGACGTCGAGCAGCACGCCGTCGGGCGCGAGCAGCGCGGTGTAGTGGAAAGGCGAATTGAACAGCGCGCGGAAGCGCGCCTCGGCCGCCGCAGAATCCGGCGACGATGGTGTCTTGGAGATCTCGCCGTCACGCGCGGCGACCTTGGCAGCGACCTCCTCCATCGCTGCGGAACCTACTTCGTCTTCAGCCCTATCACCACCGCCGGCGTCCCTTCGGCTTCCGGGTCGCCGGCCGCCACTCGGCTCGCGACCACGCCCTGTTCCAGCAGCAGCGTGCGTGCGCGTTCGGCGCGACTGCGGGCAAGAGCCTGCAGACGCGCTTCAGGAATCGGTACGGCGGCAGCGGTGCGTTCGTACAGAGCCCGGTCTTCGTCCGAAAGCTTCGGCGCTTCGCCCTTGGCGGTCTTCAGCAGCGCCTGACCGATGCGGCGGCGAGCCAGAAATCCCGAACCCTCGACATCGGGGAAAGCTTCCCCGGCCTTCCAGCGCTCGGTCAGGACCTGCTGTGCGACTACCGGGCGGTCTTCGGGCCCGACGCGGCCACGCAACAGCAAACCTACGTTGGGGCGTTGCGACAGCAGTTGCACCAGAGCGTCGATGCGTCCCTTCTGGCCGTCGGCGAGTTCGTCGCTGCCCGGGCGGTTCGCGATCGGATCGAGACCGAGACCGCCGGCCTGCGAACCGCCGCCACCGAACGCCGCACCGAGCATCTTCAGCGGTGCGGTCACCGCGCCGACCATCGCCTGGCGCAGCGCGCTGGCGATGACCGCGCCCATCGACACGCTGGCACCCTTTTCGTCGATGCGCACCGGTATGTTCAGACTAATGTTGCCCGACGGGTCGCGCAGCAGCGCCAGGGCCAGATCAATCGGTACCCCGAAGCTGCGCTCGAACGAAGACGGATCGCGCAGTGAAACGCCAAACCTGCGCAGCAGCAGATCGTTGTCGAGTGCGGTCTTGCCGCCGCGCATGCGAACCTTGGTCTCGAGCGATGCCTGGCCGGCATCGAGCGTAGCGCCTGCCGCCGCCGCGTAAGGGCTGAAGGTCGGCAGGTCGAGTTTCTGGACGACGACCGTGAAGTCGCCGTTGTTGCCGGGCTTCAGATCGCCGTCGATACTCAAAGTGGCGGTGTCCGGCAAGATCGCGCGCACGCGGATCGCGGCGGCGGCGGTCTCGGGGAAACGCACGTCCTTCGCCGACAGCGACAGATCTCTGATGTGCGAGCGCGCCGCCGGCTTGACCGTGTTGTCGTTCAACTCGAAATCGCCGCCGAGCAGTTCCAACGAAGCGACCGAAAGCACCAGCGGCGGCGTTGCGGTCGCACCGCCCGAAGCTGCGGCCGGCGCGGCGGCCGCAGCGGCGACGGTGGCGGCTTTGTCAGTCTTGGCCGCGCCCGCGCCTTTCCCTTCGGCAACCGGGCTCGTCGACGGCCGGCCCAGCAGCGCATCGAGCGCGGGCGAGGGCCGCGTGTAGCGGATCTTAGGTTCGACCAGCCTCACCGAATCCAACACGACGCGCGTCGTTCCACTCGGCCTGCCCTGCTCCGAAAGCGGCACCAGCACCTCGCTTGCGACGACTTCGAGTTGTTTCCAGCCAAGTGCCGCTTCGTCTCCTTTCGGATCGGCGATCGCGACGCTTTCCACGCTGGTGCGGCCCGAGATGCGCAGCCCGGCCGGGCCTTCGGCGGCGACCAGATCGGCGTCGATCTTCAAATCGCCCTTCGAATCGGCCGAGCGCAGCCACGGCGCGAACTGCGGCAGCGCGGCCAGCAGCAGCGGAGGAAACGGCAGCCCGCTCCAGTCGAACGTTCCGTGATACGCGGGCGGCAGAATCCCCACCTCTCCTGCAACACCGATCTTGCCTTCGCCGATCTGAAGCTGAAGGTCGAGCGGGAATCGCTTGCCCTGGTCCATCGTGAGGTCCGAAGCTTTGAGCGCGAGCGCGACGTCCAGAGGTCCCTGGTCGGTGATCCAGGTGAACTTGGCGCGCGCGATGTCGATCTTGGCGATCCGGTATCCGGATCTTTCGCGTTCCTTGACGGCGGGCGCCGACGCGCTATCGGCAGTTCCCGCCGACGCGGCCTCTGCGGAACCCGCATCCGGCGCGGCCTCGGCGGAACTCGCATCCGGCGTGGCCTCTGGGGTGGCCTTCGCTTGCGCGACGTCGACCGCAGCCGCGGTTTCGCCGCCGGCTTCTGATTTCGCCGACGCCCCGCGCACGCTCGTGTCGGCCAGGACCAGGTCACGGCGCACGCGCAACACCGGCCCTTCGATGCCGATTCCGCCGAGCGAGAAATCACTGCCCTGCACCGCCACGCTCTCGAGCAGGAACTGTTCGAGCGAAAACTCGAGCAGGTTCTGACCGGTCGGCGGATCGACTACCACGACATCGGGAGACCTCAGTTCGAACTTGTCGACCACGACCTTCCACGGTGCGGAGCCGTCGTCGCCGGCCGGCGACGGCTCGCTCTGCGCCTCCTCGGCCAGCGGCCTCGCGTAGCGCAGCGGATCGATCTTGCCGTCGCTCTCGCGCTCCACCCTGATCGACGGCGACTCAAGTACGAGATCGGTCAGATGAAAGGTGTGGCGGCGAAGATCGTTCCACGACAGGTGCACTGCCACCCGGCTCCAGTGCAGCAGCGCGGTGGCGGGATCGATGGGAGGAGGAGTCAGAGCCGCGTCGGTAGGTGAAACTTCGTCGGGCTTGGCGCCGACGCTGACGCCCTCGAGCACGACCGTGCCCTCGGTCAGCGAGAAATCGGCATTGTCGATACGGACCGGAAGACCCAGGTAGTAGCGCGAACCGTAGGCGGCGCCGCGCTCGACCGCCAGCGGCAAGAGTGCGCGCGCGCCGACCACGAGGCCGATCGCGAGCAGCAACAACACCCACGGCCAGCGCCGACGCCGGCCCGCGATCTCGCCCGCCGACGGAGTTCCCTCCGCGCCTGTCTGAGCTGCCTGATCCTGGTTCATCACGCCTCTCCTTCCGGAACCTACAGCTAGCAGCCCGTTGAAAAACCGTCCATCACCCAGTTCAAAATGGCCCAGATGCAAGGCGCGCGCGAAAGTCGTCCGCTACGACGCTCGGATCTCGCCCCTCGCCGGCTCGGAGCTCGCGCCGTAGCGAGTGGTTTCGCGCGCACGAGCCCCGAGTTGGCGAGCGGCGAGATCGAGTAGACAGGCGTGATCCTCGCGCGTCGCCAGCTCCGCGCTCGTGGGCTATTTTCAACGGGCTGCTAACGCCGTTCTTGGAGCTTCGACAGCAGGCGCAGAATCTCCAGATACAGCCACACCAGCGTGACCAGCAGGCCGAAAGCGCCGTACCATTCCATGTACTTCGGCGCGCCTTGCTCGGCTCCCTGCTCGATGAAGTCGAAGTCGAGCACCAGGTTGAGCGCCGCGATCGCCACCACGAACACGCTGAACAGGATGCCGAAAGTGCTGCTCCCGTGGATCAGCGGAATACTCGCGCCGAACAGGCTCATCACGAAACTGACGAAATAAACGAGCGCGATGCCGCCGGTCGCCGCGACGATTCCGAGCTTGAAGTTCTCGGTCGGCGCAATCAGACCGGAACGGTAGGCGAGCAGTAGCGCCCCGAGAGTTCCGAAGGTCAGAAAGACCGCTTCGCTGACGATGCCGGGGTAGGCAGTTTCGAATGCAACCGAAATGCCGCCGAGTGCCAAACCTTCCAGCGCCGCGTACAGCGGCGTCGTCACCGGAGCCCAGGTCTTCTTGAAAACCGTCACCATGGCGGTGATGAAGCCGCCGATGACGCCCACCATCGTGAAGGCACCGACCGCCGAGCCGGGCTGCGCGCCCAGGTTCCAGTTGTAGCTCGCCGTCACCATCAACAGCGCCAGCGCCAAGGCGGTCTTGTTGACGGTTGCGCCGATGGTCATCACGTCGTCACCGACCGCGCGGCCCGCCACGGCGACGTTGCGGAAGGTATCGGCAGTAAGCGTGGGGTTTCCCGAACGCATCGCGAGTTGGCTGTTCATGATCTGGTCTTTCCTCCTGTGGGAGAGTCGACGCTCAGCCTAACCCCGGGGCTCGGCAAGTCATAGTGGGGTTTTTTCAGCCTTCTGTCTGGTTCTCTCGACGAACTTCGCCCGGTTGACGACGAAGCGTTCGTGGGCGCCTCTTGCGATGACGTCGATGCCGTCACTGGCTTCGAGTTCGAAACTCAAGCGCCTTCCATCGACTTCGGTGAGCTTCACGCGAGCGGTCACATCCATTCCCGGCGGCGTTGCCGCCAGGTGACTCATGTTGATCTGAGTCCCGACCGTTTGTTCCTCGGGCCAATCCAGGTGCGGATTGATCGCTTGTATACAAGCCCACTCGAAGAACCCGACCAGGAAACCGGTCGCGAAGACCTCCGGCATGAGCTGAAACTCCGGTGATTCCGGATACAGCGCGGCGACCGTCTTGGAAGCGGAAACACGCATCGTAAAGGAGTGCTCGATCCCGGCTTTGAGTGATGACTTCATTGGTCGTCCTGTCAGGCCGGTGCTGCTGCGACGGCGGCCGACTCGAGTCTGATGGCCCGCGCGCGCGGTATTGTCCATCGCGGTGGCGCGCAACTGCGCAGCCCCAGGAAGACCGCAGCAGCCCCGGACACACATGATGGACAGAGTCGGACTGGCCGGCCCGGCCCGGCGCCGCGGTTCTGGACCGAGCAGTGGACCGGGGCTATCAAGGATCGGCATGACGAGAGAGCGCTTCCAAGGACGTACCGCGTTGGTGACCGGCGGCGCCAGCGGCATCGGCCGTGCCACCGCACTGCTGCTGGCCGGCGAAGGCGCGGCAGTGGCGGTCGTAGATCGCGACCACGCGGGAGCACTGGCCACCCGCGAAGCGATCGAGGCAACGGGTGGACGCGCGGCAGAGTTTCTCTGCGATGTCGCCGAGAGTGGCGAAGTAGCCGCTACGGTCGCCACTGCCGAGAAAGCCCTCGGCCCCATCGATGTGCTGGCCAACGTCGCCGGTACCGGCGACAGCGTCACGGTGGCCGGCATCGAGGCGCTCGAAGACGAGCGCTGGAACCGTGTGCTGGCCGTGAACCTCAGCGGCCCGTTCTACATGTGCCGCGCGGTGCTGCCGGGAATGGCGGCACGCGGACGCGGAGCCGTCGTCAACGTCTCGTCGCTGGCGGGACGCTCCAAGAGCGCCGGCGGCGGCCCGGCCTACACGTCGAGCAAAGCCGGACTGCTCGGCCTCACGCGCCACCTGGCCTTCGACTACGGGCCTCGCGGGATCCGCGTCAACGCCATCTGCCCGGGCGGCGTCGACACGCCGATGATCCGCGCGGGCGCCGCCAATCTGGCGGCAAACCCCGACGAATCCGAAATGTTCCTGCGCCGGCTCGCGGCTTACGAATTCTTCATGCCGATCAAACGCCTGTCGTCGGCGGAAGAGCAGGCGGCAGCAATCGCGTTCCTGGCCAGCGACGAAGCTTCCTACATCAACGGAGTCTCGCTCGACATCAACGGCGGGCTCTTCATGGCATGACCAGCGGCGCAACAGTTCGGGTGGCGGCGCTGCTCGATGCGAATCCCGGCGCGACGCCGAACGTGCAGCGCGCAAAGTGACGAACCGCCGCGAGCACGAGACCACCGCGCGTCGCGCAGGCCAGATGCGCAAACGATTTTCCCGAGGAGTTGAACAATGCCGCGAATTCCGTTGGTCGATCCCGCCACCGCTCCCGAACCCGTCCGTTCGACTTTCGCCAAGCTCTCGCTCCAGCTCGACATCTTCAAGATGATGGCACACGCCAGCGAGAGCTTTCGCCCGCTGCTCAAGCTGGGAAGTTCGATCCTGGCCAAGCAGCAGCTCGACGCCAGGATGCGCGAGTACGCCATCCTGCTCGCGGTCCACTCTCTCGGCGGCCGCTACGAGTGGGTGCAGCACGTACCGATCGCCGAGGACTGCGGTATCACCGCGCAGCAGATTGCCGCGCTCGAGCGCGGTGACCTGACCGCCGCCTGCTTCGACGAGAAGGAGAAGGCCTTCCTGGCCTTCGTCGATCAGAGCATTCGCGAGACGCGAGTCTCAGACGCGACTTTCGACGCGATGCTGGGTCATTTCAGCCACCGCGAACTGGTCGAGACGCTGCTGACCATCGGTTACTACCAGATGCTCGCGCGCCTGACCGAGTGCACCGACCTGGAACCCCAGGCGCCGAGCGGCGTTAGAGTCGTTCGATCGGCGGCTGGAGACGCTTCTACGACAATCCGTTGATAGTCTGTTGAAGAATCGCCCATCAGCGTGTTCAAAATGGCCTCGATGCAAGGCGGGCGCGAAATGCCGCTCGCTACGGCGTACTTCCGCACGCCGTAGCGAGCGGTTTCGCGCGCACGAGCCCCGAGCTGGCAAGAGGCGAGATCGAGTAGACAGGCGTAATCCTCGCGCGACGCCAGCTCCGCGCTCGTGGGACATTTTCAACAGGCTATGAGCCGCACAGGAGTCACCATGAAGATCGCGATGATCGGGCTCGGGCGCATGGGCGCCAACATGGCGCGGCGTCTGCTGCGCGGCGGCCACGAAGTAGTCGCTTACGATCGCGACCTGCAGAGCGTCGCGGCGATGGAATCCGAGGGCGCGTACGCGGCCACCAGCCTCGCCGACGCGGTGGTCAAGCTACCGGCACCGCGCGTGATGTGGGTGATGGTGCCGGCGGGACCGCCTACCGAAGCGGTGTTCGACGAATTGGCCGCGCTGCTGTCACCCGGCGACATCGTCGTCGATGGCGGCAACTCTCACTTCAAGGACGACATCCGGCGTGCCGCCGCGCTGGCACCGCGCGGCATCGGGTACATCGACGCCGGCACCAGCGGCGGGGTGTGGGGATTGGAACGCGGCTACTGCCTGATGGTCGGCGGCGAGACCGGTGCGGTCGCGCGCATCGAGCCGATCCTGCGCACGTTGGCGCCGGGAAGCGCCGGCGTCGAGCCGTCGGCGCAGCGCGCCGGCCGCGCCGGATCGGCCGAAGAAGGCTACCTGCACTGCGGACCGGTGGGCGCCGGCCACTTCGTCAAGATGATCCACAACGGCATCGAGTACGGCCTGATGCAGGCCTACGCCGAAGGCTTCGACATCCTGAAGAGCGCGGCCTCGACTCCAGCCGGCGCGGGCTACCGCTACGATCTCGATCTCGCCGAGATCGCCGAATTGTGGCGGCGCGGCTCGGTGGTCACCTCGTGGTTGCTCGACCTCACCGCGGCCGCGTTGGCTGCGAGCCCGACGCTCGCCGAGTACTCGGGCCACGTCGACGACTCGGGCGAAGGACGCTGGACCGTGCAGGCCGCACTCGAGCAAGCGGTGCCGGCCGAAGTGTTGACCTCGGCGCTCTACACGCGCTTCCGTTCACGCCGCCAGCACACGTTTGCCGAGCAGATACTGTCGGCGATGCGTCACGGTTTCGGCGGCCACGTCGAGCCGCCGGGCACCGCCGCGGCTAAGCGCAGCGACGCAAACAGCGGCAAGACCGCGAAGTAGCGACGACCGGCGGCCCCAAGGAGCAGACGATGCCCAGCACCCGATCACCGGGCGCAGATCCCCGAGAGCCGATCCCGACCGGCGGCCCCAAGGAGCAGACGATGCCCAGCACTGGCGAACGACACAACGGGGCCCGATGCGCAGGGCCTTGCACAATGGTGATCTTCGGCGCCTCGGGCGATCTGACCAAGCGCAAGCTGATTCCGGCGCTCTTCAACCTAGTGCGCGAAAAACTGCTCCCCGAGCAGCTTTCGGTGATCGGCTTCGCGCGGCGCCAAACCACAGCCGAGGAGTTCCGCGAACAGATGCGGCGCAACATCCACGAGTACACCGGCGACGATTTCGACGCCGCCGCGTGGCAGTGGCTCGAGAGCCGCCTCGACTACGTTGCCGGAGCCTTCGACGACGATGCGGCCTACGCGCGGCTGGCACACAAACTCACCGAGCGCGCCGCCGCCGCCGGCACCTCCAACGTGCTGTTCTACCTGGCCGCGGCGCCCGAGCAGTTCGGCCCGATCGTCGAGAAACTCAGCCGCGCCGGGCTCACGGGTGACACCGCGGTCGGTTGGCGCCGCGTGGTAGTCGAGAAGCCTTTCGGGCGCGACCTCGAATCGGCCAGAGATCTGAACGCCCAGCTGCGCGGCTTCCTCCACGAGAGCCAGATCTACCGCATCGATCACTACCTCGGCAAAGAGACCGTCCAGAACCTGCTGGTGTTCCGTTTCGCCAACGGCATCTTCGAACCGATCTGGAACCGCCGCTACGTCGACCACGTGCAGATCACCGTCGCCGAAGCGCTGGGCGTCGAGGGCCGCGGCGGTTACTACGAAACCGCCGGAGCGTTGCGCGACATGGTGCCGAATCACATCTTCCAGCTGATCTCTCTGGTAGCGCTGGAACCGCCGATCTCGTTCGACGCCGAAGCCGTGCGCGACGAGCAGTCCAAGGTGTTGCGCGCGATCCAGCCGATGAAGCCCGAAGACGTATTGACCAAGGCTGTGCGCGGCCAATACGGCATGGGAACGATCGACGGGCGGCGCCTGCCCGACTACCGCCAGGAAGACCGCGTCGACTCGCTGTCGAACACCGAGACTTTCGTGGCGATGAAGATCGACATCGACAACTGGCGCTGGAAGGACGTGCCGTTCTATCTGCGGGTGGGCAAGGCGATGCCGCGGCGCCTGACCGAAATCACGGTGCAGTTCCGCCGCCCGCCTTTCGCGTTGTTTCGCGGCACCGAGATCGGCGCTCTCGAGGCCAACCGGCTGGTCATCAGCGTGGCACCGCACGAAGGAATCTCGCTGAGTTTCAGCGCCAAGATCCCCGGCGCGACGATGCGCATCGGCAACGTCGACATGGACTTCGACTACGCCGAGCACTTCGGCAGCAAACCCGCCATCGGCTACGAAAGGCTGTTGCACGACGCTTTTCTCGGCGACCAGACCCTGTTCCAGCGCGCCGACATGGTCGAGGCCGGCTGGGCCGTCGTCGCGCCGGTGCTCGACGTGTGGCAGGCGCTGACCGCACGCGACTTCCCGAACTACGCGGCCGGGAGTTGGGGCCCCGACAGTGCCGCCGAACTGCTGTCGCGTGACGGACGCAGCTGGCGCGTGTCCGAGCAGTGATACGGCCGTCTCTGCGGCTGTGCGTAGTCGAGACCGTCGGCGAGATCGCGGCGGCCGCGGCGCCGATCGTGCTTGGCATCGAGCGCGAGGCGATCGCACGGCGCGGCGAGTTTCGCGTCGCGCTGGCCGGCGGCTCCACCCCACGGCCGCTCTACGAGCTGCTCGCTGCGGCTCGCGACCCACACCCGAGTTTCGAGTGCTGGCAGGTGTTCTTCGGCGACGAACGGATGGTGGCGGCCGATCACCCCGACAGCAATTACCGCATGGCCCGTGAGGCTCTCTTCGAACGTGCGCCGATCGCGCCGCAACAGATCCACCGCGTGCCCACCGAAACCGGATCGGCGGCGCAGACGGCGGCGGCGTACAACGCCGAGTTGCAACGCTGCTTCGCGCTCGCGGCGGGACAGCTGCCGCGTTTCGACCTGGTGCTGCTCGGAATGGGCGCCGACGGGCACACCGCTTCGTTGTTTCCCGGCAGCAGCGCACTCACCGCGCCACCTGCGCAGCCGGTAGTGGCGAACTGGGTAGACAGGCTCCACGCCGATCGCATCACGCTCACCAGCGCCGCGATCAACGCGGCGCGCGCCGTGGTATTCCTGGTCTCGGGCGCCGACAAGGCGCCCGCGCTGCGTGCCGTACTGGCGGCCGACGAAGGCGCCACGCCGCCGGAGCGCGTACCGCCGGCACGAACCATCGCTCCCGTCGATGGTGAGCTCGTCTTCGTTACCGACCGCGCCGCCGCCGCCCTCGCAACGGACTGACCCGGATCGCGTCGTAGGCCTCGGAATATGCGCCGCTCTCGGCCGAGGGCGCCGCCCTCGCAACGGACTGACCCGGATCGCGTCGTAGGCCTCGTTGGGCGATTGTCCGAGAGCGGCACCTGCGGCATAGTCCCGCCACGCCCTTGGAGGGGGTTCCTATGATGCTTACCACGCTGACCCGTTTCCGCCCCGCCTCCATCACTGCGGTTGCGCTGCTGCTCGCGCTCTCGTCGACACCGTTGGTCCAAGCCCAAACCTCGGCGTGCGATTCTCAGACCAACGCGCGTCTGGATTTTCTCGAAACCCGCCTGGAAGCGGGTCGCACTCACGCCACCTGGTGGTGGAGAGGCTGGCTCGGCGTATTTTCGGTCGGCGCGGTGGCGCAAAGTGTACGCGCAGGATTGGAGGACCACGCCAGCGACCGGGCAGACATGCTCTTCAGCGTCGGCAAGTCGTTGCTCGGCGTCGCCGATCTGACGCTTCGCCCTCACGCCACCAGGCACGGAGCCGACGCGGCGCGTGCGATCCCGACCGATTCCGCCGAGAACTGCGCGCGCCGTCTGGCAGCTGCCGAGCAGGCGCTGACCCAGGCAGCGAAAGAAGCCGAGGTGCGCTACTCGTGGACGCGCCATCTCACTTCGCTGGCCCTCAACCTCGGTGCGGCAGTGTTGGTATCCGAGGTCTGGGACGACCGGCGCACCGGGTGGACGTCGTTCGCAATCAGCGAGGCTTCGGCTGAAGCCCACATCTGGTCTCACCCCTGGCGAGCCGAGGACGACCTGGAGAAGTACCACGAGCGCTTCGACGGAGCGCCGACGGCCGCCATCGACACGCAATGGCAACTGGCCGCAGGTCCCGGAGGCCTGGAAGTACGTTGGGAGTTCTGAAGACTTTTCTGATCGCGATTCCTGCGGCTGTGGTGGCGCTGGCCTGCGCCGCGCCCGTGACACAGGCCCGAACCACGGAGGAAACCATGAAACTCATCTCGACTGCGTTCGGCGAAGGCCATGCGATTCCGAAGCGTTTTACTTGTGAAGGCGACGACCTCTCGCCGCTCCTCTCGTGGAGCGAGGTGCCGGCTGCGGCCAAGAGCCTCGCGCTGATCGTCGACGATCCCGATGCACCCGATCCGGCGGCGCCGAAGATGACCTGGGTGCACTGGGTGCTCTACGACATTCCGACTTCCGCCGCCTCACTGGCGGAAGCGGTGAGCGCATCGGCACTGCCGGCGCCGACCAGAGAAGGCACCAACGACTGGCAACGCAAGGGTTACGGCGGCCCGTGCCCGCCGATCGGCCGTCACCGTTACTTTTTCAAGCTTTATGCTCTGGACACGCTGCTCGGCGAGCGCGGTGCACTGACCAAGCCTGAACTGGAAGCCGTGATGGACGGACACGTGGTCGCGCACGCTCAGCTCATGGGCACCTATCAGAAAGCCGGCAAGTAGATCGGCCGCAACCTGCACCGGGTGCGGCGATCCCGAACCGTCAGACAGGATCATCAGCGAGGATCATCAGCGAGGATCACCGGATATGGAAACCACGTTGAGCGACGAAGACCTGAGCGGCTATCTCGACTTCGCCGAGACGCTCGCCGACGCTGCGCGGGCGGTGATCGCACCGCACTTCCGCCAGCAACTCGCGATCGACGACAAGGGGCACAGCCTGTATTCGGACTTCGATCCGGTGACCATCGCCGACCGTCAGGCCGAGGAAACGATGCGCGCGTTGATACGCGAGGCCTATCCCTCGCACGGCATCCTCGGCGAAGAGAGCGGGCGCGAAACGGGAACCTCGGATCTCACCTGGGTGCTCGACCCGATCGACGGCACGCGCGCCTTCATAACCGGCGTGCCTCTGTGGGGAACTTTGATCGCACTGTCGGGCCCCGGCGGTCCGCTGCTCGGCGTCGTCGATCAACCGTTCCAGCGCGAACGTTTCATCGGCAGCCGCCTCGGTTCGCGCTACGTGTTCCCCGACAGCACCGGTGATCTGTGCACGCGGCCTTGCGCAGAACTCGGCGACGCAGTGCTCTACTGCACGCACCCCGACATGTTCGCCGCCGAGCCCGAACACTCGGCCTTCGAAGGCCTGAGACGGCGAGTGCGGATGAGCCGCTTCAGCGGCGACTGCTACTCGTACTGCATGCTCGCCTTCGGCCTGGTCGACCTAGTGGTCGACGCCGGACTTGCGCCATGGGACATTCACGCCCTGATCCCGATTATCGAGGCCGCCGGCGGCGTGGTCTCGGATTGGAAAGGACAGCCGGCCTGGCGCGGCGGCAAGGTGATCGCGGCCGGCGACCCGCGCACCCACCAAGCCGCGCTCGAACTGCTCTCGAAGGCCGCCGGCCGGCACTGATGGCAGAAACCCCTTCGAGCATGCTCGACCTGGGTACCCGCGCACCGGAGTTCCGGCTTCGCGACGCGGTAACCGCTCGCGAAGTATCGAGCGCGGACTTCGACGGCGCGGCCGCGCTGCTCGTGATGTTCATCTGCAACCACTGTCCGTTCGTCGTACATGTGCGCGAGCAGATCGGCCGCCTCGCCCGCGATTACGAGGGACGCGTCGCCGTCGTCGCGATCAACTCCAACGACCTACGCACGCACCCGCAGGACGGTCCGGTGCCGATGCGCGAGCTGGCCGTGGCAGAGGGTTGGAAGTTCCCCTACCTGTTCGACTCCACTCAGCAGGTTGCCAGAGCCTACCGCGCCGCCTGCACTCCCGACTTCTTCCTGTTCGGCCGCGACCGGCGCCTGACCTACCGCGGCCGGCTCGACGCCAGCCGTCCGGGAAACAAAGTTCCGGTGACGGGAAAGGACCTGCGCGCCGCCATCGACGCAACGTTGGAGGGCAGGGATCCGTCACCCGACCAGAGGCCGAGCATCGGCTGCGGCATCAAGTGGAGCGCCGGCAACGAACCTGGCTCGCTCACACCGGCGCTCTAGCCATCGAGGCAGGAGGCGAGACCTGTGGCACTGGCGTTCGGAACCAGCGACGTCATCGAGGTCTTTGCGGCCTACAACGAAGCGCTTTGGCCGGCGCCCGCTGCCCTGAGTCTGGTCGCGTTCGTGTGCGTGTGCCTGGCGATGTTCCCGATCCAGGGCCGCAACCGGATCGCCAGCCTGCTGCTGGCGTCGCTGTGGCTCTGGGCGGGAGTGGTCTACCAGTTCTGGTTCTTCGCGCGGCTGACACCGATGGGCTATCTGTTCGCGTTGCTGTTCGCCGCGCAAGCCGCGCTGATCGTGCGCGTGGGCGTCATACGCGGCGAGTTGCAATTCTGGATGCACGACGGCTCGCGCCACCTCGCGGGCATCCTGCTGATTTTCTACGCGCTGGTAGCCTACCCTTCGATCAGCGCACTGATCGGCCGCACGTTCCCGTCCACGCCGACGTTCGGCGTCCCGTGTCCGCTCACGATCTTCACGTTCGGGTTGCTGCTGTTGGCCCGTGCTCCCTATCCGCGCGTGCTGTTCGCGATCCCGATGGTCTGGGCGGTGGTCGGCACCTTCCTGGCGATGGAACTCAAGATCCGCGAAGACCTCGCACTGATCGTCGCCGCCGCGCTGGTGATGACGATGACGCCGGTCGACGACGATCCCGATACCGTAGACGCAGACGCGCGCTCGTAGCAGCCACGCCCAGAGTAGTAGTTTCGTGACGTCGAGCCGGGCCACGTCAAGCACCTCGGATTGGCGCGGGCTACGGGCACATGAACTACCGTCCGACCGGGTGGCAGCCGATTCCCGCCGATCGTGCGGTGCGAGTAGACGTGCAGAAGATCCACTGAACTGTCGGTCTCTGAGGAGCGCGGCTGCCGAGGTCCGTGCCCTTGGCAACAGCCC
>Ga0172369_10003830_pt1 | contig 19544 bp, 8 predicted proteins | sample LakKiv25m_FD_114539 | JGI IMG/M metagenome (GOLD analysis project Ga0172369, IMG submission 114539) | Freshwater microbial communities from Kabuno Bay, South-Kivu, Congo - kab_022012_11.25m | ecosystem: Environmental > Aquatic > Freshwater > Lake | place: Democratic Republic of the Congo...
ATCCGAAGTCAGATCCGACGACACGAAAGGGAAAGACGAGGCTGCCGGCGATGAATTCATATTGATATAAACCTGAAGCTCATCATACGCCATCGGCAAAGTGGAATTGAAACCCTGTTCCGCCTGATAAAAAACCCGGCGCGAATATATGAGCGATTGGCCGAAGAAATTCTCCAGCCGCTCCGAAGTCAGATCCAATTCTTCCAGTGTTTTTGTATAAATCGTCACATAAAGCGAGATCTGAAAAAAATGCTCGACTCCCTGCGTCAGATCATCGCGCAATTTCTCCATGTCGCGCAGCGATGTTTCAACCAGCGGATCGCGGGGCGAACCTTTTTCCGCCGCGCTGATAATGCCGGCTTCCAGCACGCCGACTTTCTTTTTCAACTGCTTCAATATGACCGCCGCCTTGACCGGATAAAAAAACATGGCGATATCCGCAGCGATGTCCATATTGATTATCGGCGCAAACCAGCCGACCGCGATATAACGGGGATACTCAAAGACAAAAATCGTCCGCACGAACAATTCGCCCAATTTAAGATGATTAGGATTGACTTCCAACGCGGCGGGAGAAATCAGATCCCTGACCGAAACGACGCCTCGGCGATAGATCTTTTCTTCTTCCAGAATCTCCTTGGCCGAAGCGATCTCCTTGGCCTCAATCTGGCGAAGCTGCTGCTTCGTCGGCTCGGCAACCTGGCCGAATCCTGTCACCGGAGGCGGAGGCGGCAGACTCTTATTCGGTTCTAATTGTTGCGGTTCAAACATAATTATTGCATGTTAGTCTCCATCATCAGCTTATTGATATCTTCCAACTTCTCGTTAGGAGCCACGGTCGGATTATAGGTATTGTAAAACAATTCTATCAGCGCCTGCGTATCGAGAACCTGCGCCCTCAGCCCCATGCCCGACAGGCCCGATAAGACGCGATCGACGATGGTGAATAATTCCCGTTGGCGGGAAGCGAAATTCTTCTGATTCAATTTGACGACTGAAGTCGGCGACAAGACATCTCCGGCCCGCGACCAAAAGCCCCTCGTCTTGGAACTGAACGGCTCAAAAGGCACGACGACATAAAAGCGCTTGGTCATGATGTTTCCCAAAGACACCAGTTCGGTGATATATTGCTGATACTCGGCCATCTGCATCTTCAGCAGATCATTGGTCTGCTTGGCCTGAGCCTCTTTCAAGAAGTTAAGATAAGATTCAAGATCCAATTTGCGCGATTGGATCAGTATCTGCATCGGCGAATCCATGGAATTGAGGAAATTTACGTAGGCCGAAATAATGGCGTTTTGCTCGTCTTCTGACTTGAGCGCGAAATTGATTGATGACACCAAAAGCACGCTGCGGATGCTGCCATCCTTCATAATGACGGTATCGTCGCGAATCTCCGCAATCTGCAGATATTTCTGCGTCGACGGCGTTGATTTGGTCGCGTGCCTGTTTGTTTTTTCTTTAGTTGCCATAATTATTTGGAAATTCCGTTTTCACCGCTGTAAATTCCGCCCGTATCAATGATCAAGGCGATTTCCGATATCTTGGAAGTTGCAAGCGGCTTGCGATAAATGACGGCGGCTTTTTCTTCCGCAATTTCTCCCTTTTTTACCCTCGTATCCGCGGAAGTAAAATCTTTCTTCCAAGTCTTTAATTTCGGACTGCGCATCGTCTGGATGAAATTCAGCATGAACAGATGGAAGGGCTGGCCGTTGATGCGGGCAAAGGCGATTACGACAGTCAAAGAAAAGACGGCCAAGCTGGAAACGACAAACAAGCTGAAATCGAATAACCTATAAAAAACTGCAATGATTATTCCGGCAATCAGCATCTCTAAGAATTGCCGGACGGTAATCGCCCCGATGATCTTATCCTCTACATCCAAGAATTGCGGCACTACGACTTGTTGCATAATCAATATCTTAAATCCCTATTTAACTCCATCACGGCATTGAATTCATCCAAAGCCAAAGTCGGCTTGCCTCCTATCAGCCGTTCCTTGATTACATCCTCGATCGATTTCCCCTCGGACATTGAAAGCTGGCCGAGCAGGCGATAAAACTTGTTGACTTCGTTTTTTTGCCAGGCATTTATTCCTTCCAGCCGGCGATTGAATCCCTCCTTCTCCAATAAATTAATTTTTTCTTTTAGCTTGCCGACTGCTGACTGCTGATCCCCCGCCAAGCGGCGGAATTCTATTATCGTCATATTTTCCAATTCATCAATCGGGCCCATTGTCTTCCTTTCCAATTTCACATCATCAAGATTTGGCTTCAAAGCAGTCTTGGCGTTCAGCACCGACTCGGGAATCATTTTGCCAGTATCAAAAGGCTGGGGTTGCGGCGCCGGCAATGATTTTTCAATTACTGGCTTAATTTTAACATTATTTTGACCAGCGGGCAATTCATTGTTGCCTCTAATATTGTCCGCATCGCTTAACTTTTGCGATTGTTTTACATTAATCGGCTCCACAGGCATTTTAACTACCGGCAAGCCGTCTTCCATCTCGATTTTTGGCTGAGAAGCGGCAGATGTCGGCAATTTTACCAAGACATCATCAGTATCAATCATTTTAATCGGGGCTTGCGAGGCATATCTCCTGATCAGGCCCAGCAGATCATCAGCTTGGTCTTCGGTGAATTCCAGACCGCCGACTTTCTTCCCTTTCAATAATACCTCCTTGGTTTCCAAGTCATCGCGGATCTCCTTGACGCGAGCCAAGATGATGTTTTCCAATCTCTTGGCGATTATTTCATTGTCCGGCTTATAACTGAATTGCGAAATAATTTCGCGCGTCAAAGCGGCATAATCTATCGTTTCTTTCGGCGTTTGAGCCAGATATTTCTTGACTTCCGCCTCATCAGAGTCAGAAAATGACGAGGTGGAAAAATCAACCGGCTGAGCTTTAATCTTTTTGACCGCCTTGATCGGTTCAATTTTAATCTCTGCCGGCTTAGGCGTGCTTTCCGCACCCGACATCGCCGAACCCAATTCCTCTATCAGCTCGCCGAATCTGCCTTTGATTTCCTTGGCCAAAAAGATATTGAAGCCGTAATCGGCTATCAGCTTGTCGTCCAGCGAACTGTAATCCAGCTCATTGAGTAATAAATCCAAAAGCAACAGCACGGCTTTGATGCCGTATTGCTCTTCCAAGCCGTCAATCTTGGCCAAAAACTTGTCATCAGACAGCTGCGCTTGCAGAGCCGGCGACAATCTATTCAATTTTGAGATATATGCTGTCGGCATTTCTATTTATTCATTATTTATTACCCTGTGGATAACTACTTGACAAACTATCAATAGTACGGTATTGTAATAGCAGTATCACGACGAAGAGTCCCCCATGAGGTTTTGTCCTTATGGGGTCCTTTTTATATATGATAGTTTTTTTTGTAAATCATTGCAAAAAGCTATTTTTTTTGCAGCCGCACCCTTTAATAATCCGGAATATTTGTAATAATTAGGCACTAGCAAAACTAATAATTTATTCTGATTCCGCAAATACTCTATGAGACAATAAAAATCACCATCACCGGAAACAATGACAGCCTGATCATAATTCAGATATTCTATCATCGTATGCAAGACTAATTCAGCATCAATATTTCCCTTGACGGTTCCACTGGGTAATTCCATTGTCGGCTTAAATATCAATATGTATCCATATAACTGTAAAGCACGATACAAATTAGAATTGCCGCTAACATAACCAATGAAAAGAAATGCCTTATTGACCTGATAATTCTCTCTTAAATAAATTCTGAATTTTTTCCAATCTAATAACCAACCCTGATCACGAATGGCAAGATTCAAATTCTGACTGTCTATAAACGCGTAATTATTTTGATTTATTTTCATTTCTTATTATAATTTCCTGCCTTCGGACCATTTGACGAAATCTTTCAGGCTCACGCCCAATTCTTCCAAAAGCGCCCGCCGCTCAATGCCGACGACCTTGTGCCAGTCGTATTGCGCCAGCTTCTGCTCCATAGTCATTTCAGATATCGCTGTTTTATCAATCGGCGCGGCTTCCGCCTGTTGCGGTTCAGCCGAACGCTTCTTCGGCGCTTTTGTCTCGGTTTTTTCCAAATCGCCGAAGTGGAACAACCGCCAATCCTCCATGGGCAAGCCGGCCATCGACTCGGGAAAGAATTTTATGTTGAAAAATAACTGCAATAAATTAGTCACTGCCGCCCGTTCCTTGGCACTCAAAGATTTGGCATTGGCCGAGGAAGAGACATAGCGCGTCAAAGCCAAAGTGTCCAGCTTATCGCCGCCGGCGACATCAATATAATCCTTAAGCCAATTGCTGACTGTCGGACTAGCCGGCTGGTTGTTGACAGTGATCTTGCCGCCGGTCAGCAAGTTCTCATTGCTTAACGTGGCTTTTTGTTCTATCGTCAAGACGACATCGTTGCTCAGCAATGCCTTCTGCTCATCAGCTGTATTTTTTTGCTCATTACTCAAGACAGCGATCAGTGCGGCATTGAACCGCATCATGTCTTCCGGCATTTCATTGCCTTTGAGCATTTCCACCAGCTCCGAACCGTTCAATATTTCCAACGCGATATTCTTTTCTTCCTGCCAATCAATGTTTTCTATCGCCTCGTCAATGACAGCCAGGCTCTTATCAGCCTCAGCCAAAAGCAAGGCGTCCACCGCCTCCTGCCAAGCGGAAAAATTCTTGATATCCGCTCGGCGCTTTTTAAGCGCCTCTGAAGCCTTGATTTGCCCGTCATATTTTTCCAAGGGCAGGAAAAACCTGCCAATCAGGTCAATAGCCAATAATTCAATTGTTTTTTCATCCAATCCGAATAATTCCGCCAGATAACTTTCTAATTCAGAAAAATCAAAATCAGCGCAAATGATATCGGCCACGGCATCATTAAGCATTGCGGCTTCAATCTTATATTGCCGCGCCAGATCGCCGATAATCTTGGCATTCAAATCAGAGCTCAGAAAAAACTGGGTTTCCTGGGATAATTCTACTGTCTTGATGAAATATTGCCTGGCGTCTGACTGATTCATAATTATTGCGTTTATATGCCCAAGCGATCTTGCAGTTTCTTGCCGTCGGAAGAGCCGCTGCTGATCAGCTTCTGCACGCGCTGGGATAATTTATTGAGATCGCCGGCTACATAAGCGACCAAAGCGTCAACCTTCTTCTCGTCGCGATCGCGCAGAATGCTCAGCAATTCCTGATCAGACAAGGCCTTGACGAATTTTCCCTTGCCGGCGGCATTAGATCCGAAGGCGGAATCAATATCGGTCAGGCGGGCCAGATATTCGCCGGCTTTATCTTTGGCGACGGCCGAAGCTTGGGAGCTGGCCATGGTATTCCTCAGCGCCGCAATTATCTTATCTTCTTTGCCTTCGGCGGCGATCACTTGGCGCTTAAAGGCGTCAAAATCTTTGATCGTCTCAGTGTATAAGGACATCAAGCCGTCCAATGCGGTATCGTCAAGATCCTTGAGCTGATATCTTCTTTCCTTGATCATCTCCTGCAATTTTTGCCTACCCTTGGCCACCTCTGCCGGATCAGCGCTAGTAAATTGCTCGTAAGAACCCATCTGGCTGAGATAATTCTTGGACAGTGCCGCATTAAGCGCTGAATTGACTTTGGCGTCATTTTTTCCGCCGCGCATCGTCTCTTGCAAGATATGTTCCTTGTAATCGCCAGCCTTGGCATCATCAATCAAGCCCCGCTTGATCGCTTCCAATTCATAAGCAATCCGTTCAAATTTGCGCAAAGTAGTATCTTCCAATTTGGCCAGCACCTCGTCGCCATCAAGATCGGATAATCCCTTGGATGATTCGCTTATCCTGTCAATATTGTAATTCTTGAATAAGCCGAAATCGCCCTTGCCGGCTGTTGCCATACTGTCAGCCACGCCGAGCATGCCCTTTCCGGCAACCGCCCCGCCGGCCGCGCCCACTCCGGCCAAGCCAAGCATTGAGGTCAGACCGCCGGCGGCCACTCCTGATAAACCCAAAGCGCCGACCGGAGCCAAAGCCGCTCCACCGGCGGCCATAGCGGCCACGAGTCCGCGGCGACCCCATTTATCAGCGGCGGCCTGGCGTTTCTTCAATCTTTCCACCTCCGAACGCTTGGCTTCCAAGGAAGTTTCTCTTGAAGCATATGTTGACTCGGCTCTAGCGCGTTCGCCATCCTTAGTAATATAATCTGTTCTCTGCGTAATAATATCTGCATCTTTATTACCGATTTGCGCATTAACTGAATCACTCTCAGTATTATACCCGGTAGCAAAATTCCTAATATTGCCTCCTGCCGCAATAGATCCCATGGTCAGCCCAGTCTTAAGGTCAGTCCTTCGCCAAACAAGACCGTCTCTAGTATACCTATATCCACCTTCATCAAAATTAGCTTCAGCGGTTCTGCCAGCATTATAAGCCGCCTCAGCTTTTTGCGCTCTAATATCAAGATCATTCTTTGATCCGGTGGATTCCTCTTTGATCTCTGATTCCTTAATGCCGGATTTCACCACCTTGCCGGAAGCGGCATCAATCTTTTCCCATTCTCCGGCGCCATTCTTGCTGTATCTGTATCCGCCAATCGTCATATTGCCGGAAGCATGCCCGCCAACCGGATTATTATAAATCGCCAGATTATCCCTGATCTGCTCCAAAACGGATTTTTCCTGCTCCATCTTTTCCAGCATCTGCTTAGATTCTTCAGCGGCCTGCTCCTTGCTGTTTTTATCCGCTTCCAGAGTTGATAAAGCGCTGGCGTCCGTTTTGGCTTCCTCGGCCAAAACTGCGGCTTTCCGGCCGCCGAACCTGTCCCACTGGACAACGCCTTTGGCCATTTTTCCGGCTTCAACTACGCGATCACCAATAAATTTCTTGGTTGCGCCGACGCCGCGCGATATGCGTTCGGCCGTTTCCAAAGTTCTGGCGCTACGGGCAGTCGCGCGGCCTTTCTTCTGCTCCTCAAAATACATTTTAGTCGCTCCGGCGATCCTGGTGGCGCCGGTCACATCCCCGATAAATTCCTTACCGCGGCCCAAAGCCGCTGAGCCCGCCGACTTGCCCAGATTAAACCCGCTGTATTTCTTCGCCGCACCGGAGAGCCAGCTCATGCCCTTGCCGGCAACGCCGCCGACGGCATCGCCGAATTTCTTGCCCATCATCAAAGACGCCCAGAGCAGTCCGATCACAATGACGAAATTCAGCACGCCCTGAGGCGAAGCCATATCGGACAAAGCGGTATAATCCTTTGAAGTGCCTATCCCCGGTGTAATCGGATTTTTTACATCAGTGGCAGTTGCCGAATCTGCCAAGCCTTTCTCTATTCCAGCATCCTGTAATATTGAGCCTCGTCTTTGATCCGTCGTGCTAGTTGTTGATTTCAAATTATTAACCGAAGCCATGATCATGAAAGAAAGATACAGGAAAAACAGCATTGCCGGACCGACGGTAAGCATACTGGTGAGCTTGCTCATCCACTCGTTGCCGATGGAGCCGATCCCGCCGATGCTAGTCGCCTTGGAAAAGAAATAAAGCGGCGAAAGTATAACCAGAAACATCAGCATGATCACGCGATAGGCTAAAATGGCCAGAATGCAGGAAATGACTACAATTGAGACTATCGTGACGATAATCGCAAACAGAAGAGCGGCGATGATGTCCAAAAATTGGATGCTCTGGCCTGTCGGATTCAATTCTCCATTTTTACTACCTGAAGCCCATGTTGCCAATAACCCTTTTAAATGGAACGCGTCCGGCAGACCGAAAGCGGAAATGATGATATTATAGCCTCGCACAGTGGCCAATGGCGACGCAAAATAGAGCATGATGACCTGCGACACGTCAATCAGGATGCCGGTAAAGGTCATGGAAAAATTGATCAGGACCGCGAATATCAGGATCTTGGGCAACATGGATTTCCACTGGTAATTGGGCAGATGCAGGACTTGCCCGCCAGCGAGGATCATCATCAGGATGATGAAGAAGTTGTTGCACAGGTCGCGGGTGATCGTCCAGCCGACTTTGACCACCGGCTGGCCCAAGAAATTATTGAAGACGGCGATTATCAGCATCACCTTGGTGATAAGCATCATTATCCAGCCCAATCCGACCGCGATGTAATACAGAAACCAAGCAATCATTGAACCGAAGATTTGTTCTAGGGAGCTGGGGGTATTAACTTCTTGAGATGTAGGCGGAGTTGATCCCTGCGAGTTAAAAGTCGTACCACCTGGTGTAGTATTCTGCACTCCAGGTTTAGCATCCTTAATTTTTTGATCTTGATATTGACTAACAAAAAAATAATCTTTTGGATCTACGCCACGATCTTTATATCCTTCCAATGTACTGCCATAATTCTGATTTATTGGATAAAATACCTCTGTTTGAAAATCATTTTCACCATAAGTCGACGATTCGCCAATAAAATAATTATTACTTGTATCTTTATAAAGAGCGTAATTAGATCCAGAATAAAAACCAAGATACTCTATATTTTGTAAATTACCAGCACGACAAATATCAGCTGCAATAAAAATTCCAACCCCGGCCACGACAAACACCGCGACCAAAATGGCGCTCAAGAGTTTTTGATGTTTGTTATGGAAATTCGGCATAATAACTTAAGAAAAATTATTCTTTCCTAACCATTACCATGGCAATACCTTCTTGTTGGGCATTCCAATTATCCTTGACATTAATTCTAATTTTGACTTGGCATTGTTCCACACTAGTTCCGCATGTTATATCATTAGAGATCGGATCATTCAATTTTAACTTAGCAAAATCATAATTATGATAGAATTTGAACGGATTATTCGGATCAATCCTTTGCTTCAAGCTCACTCCCGTGACCGTATCAACGCTATCGCCCCAATTGATCGTATACGAAGTGATCGGCAATTGATTGGCGTCAATCTGGACATTGAACGACAGGCCGATCAAGGTCGGGTTATTGTCAGTCGGCACAGCATTGACTTCACTGAATTCCGGCCGCAAACGGCATTTATTACTGCCTCTGGCGCCACTGCAATAACCATAATTGTTCGCCCCCGCTTCGGTCCATATGCCTTTATCCCACTCATTGATTACATCCCAATTCAAAGTTGCATCAGTTGATTCCATATAAGTGTCGGTACTGGCATCATCTGGCGAAAAACACTTACTAACAAAAGCTTGACAGGTACCTGAAAGAGTATTTCTGCATTGATTAAGATCTTTATCACCAAGGAGACAATTAGTAATTTGTGCTCCACATCCCGCGGCATCTGCAATGCATTGAATCACATCTGCAGCAGACATTTTTGATATGGCAATTCCATTATCCTGCCACTGCCAAGCGCCATAGCTCTTGAGGAATAATTTTTTCAAATCGCCGACATTATGGATTGATCCGGCTCTCGGCTGGTAAGGCTCCGATAAATTGGTCAGCGGCGGCTCTAATAACAGCGGCTGGCGATAGGAGACATCCGGCTTGGAGTCCCAAGTCACTTCGTTGGTCGAGTTAGCCGGAGCGACTATAGCGCCGAACGGCTTCCAATCCGAAGCGTTATAAGCGCCGGCGGCTGACAAGGGATTATCATTCATGACTCCGGCGCACTTGCTGACAGTATTGGCAAAATCAGTAAAATTGAACGGCGCGAAATAATTGAATTTGATGTCCTTTCCGCCAACCCTTTCAAAAAGTTCATACTTGCTGTTGGGACTGACCCGATCCAGCCACGCCTTATTGGTGCCGACAGCCGTCACAACCTTAACGAATTTTGAGCAATAATTGACCGTGAATTCGCCGCTCAAGACTCCGGTCATGTTAAGACCGTTAATGAATGTGCCTTGATAATCCAAGAAATGCACGAAGCCCAAGATATCTCCCGGCAATCCCGGCACCGGATCATTGGAACCGCCGAAAGACACGTCCTGATCGGTGATGACCCTTATGCCGCCATTGCCCATGCCGAAATCAGGCAATTTCACTCCAATGATTTTAAGCACGGTTCCCGCTAAGGTATATATGAATGTAGCGAGCGAACTAAGCCCTTCGGTATTGGCCATGGTCAGATGCCAGGGCAAGACATAGACGATCGGCAATTTATCAACATGGAAACCTTCAACGCCGAATCCGCCCCACGTATCCTTATCCGGTATGAACTTCGGCTCGTTATTGCCGCTTAGCATGCCTTTGATTATGGCGCCAAAACCCGATAAAAAGCCGAATATTTTAGTAACTATTCCCGTACTCTCACCTGATTGGATTTGAAAATTATATTCAAGAATCGGCAATACATTATAATTATAAAGATTCTCAAAATCAGCATTGCAAACCCTGACGCAAGCGTCATATTCAGAACCCGCTGTAGAATCGCTTACTGCAAATCCATTCCAAAACAATAAATCATTAGAAGTATTTTTTCCTAAAATATCCAATAAATCTTTAGTAGTAACTTGATCAAAGCCCCCATATGACCAGTTATTTTCTGAATGATTAGTATTATCAATTAATTCGCCTATTATATTTTTACATTCTGATGCGCAATTAGTTGTATTCACGCTCAAATTTCCATTATTAAGATCAGTGACTAGTGCTTTTTTAATAGCCACCATTCCAACGCGGCAACCCAGCAACATTTGGCAATCAGGATCCTCCGGTCCATTCGCATGTCCCAAAAATGGCTTATTAGTATCCGGAATATTACAATAAGTGCCAGTCGAATCAGTCAGCAAATCATAACCCTCGCAACATTGGCTGGTTTCACCAAAGTTTCCATGACCAGCCACATTTAAATAAGCTCTAACTCCATTAACTCCAGGATTATAGTCAAATATTCTACAGCCGGTGTTACTGCCGCATGACTTATTTTTAGAATCGCTAGCAAAAAAATTACTGCAATAACTGTCTCCGGATCCATTAATCATAAATTGCAATGCTTGAGATCTTCTAGCTTCAGGAGTATCTGCAGTAATCAAACTATTACAACCAGTATAATTATTGTTATTTTTATCCGGCCTTATCGGAAAACCGTTGATCATCACGGCATCCTTGTACATTTTGGCGATCAGCGGCAAGCCGATGCCGGTAGTATTGCCGGAATTGATTCCGCCGACAGCGACAATCAGCCCCTTGAAATCAAACTTCCCGATATAAGGGAAACGGAAAAGCGCCCGGTAGGCATCGGGGATCTGTTGGCTGGTGAACGGCACGAATCTCATGGCCTTGCCAGTGTCCAGATCGGCCAAAGACTTGTATTTATCGCTGAGATTATTGGTGTCAACGCGAGTATCATTGCTTAAATTGGTCAGCTTTATCTTGATCGGCTGGCTTTCCACGCAATAATACAGCGGACGCATGTCCTGATAGCCGGAAAATTGCTCTACCAGCTCGCCTTTGATCTCATCTACCGGCCACCACTGCAGGCACTGCTTCTTGTTCTTCGGATCCTGCAACATGCAATAGCCGTATTGGCCGTAATAGAACTTGTCCGTGCCGGAATACTGGCAAGACCTTGAGGAAGTTTCCGGATAGGCGCGGCAGGAACGGGCGATATCTGTGGAAGCATTGGCGTTAAGCAAGGGCTTGATCTGGATATCATCCCACAGCGATTGGCCGGTTTCGTTATTCGGGATATAATTGCCGATCTGCACATAAATTTTGGAAACAGACGGGGTAAAAGTGATAGTCACTTTCTGCCAGACCTGGCCGCCATTAACGGACCTTACAACAAGCGGATCATATTTAGTACTGCCAGTCTTGCTGTCAAAATCTTCTCCATCTAATAACCTTAGATAGGCCACATCGCCTCTATCGGCTATGCCGGTCGTATCCACCCAATACGATATGTAATACGGCGTGCCAACAATGACATCGATCTCTTCCGACAGCAAGCCGTCGCCTAATGTAGAATCATGCTTGCCTTTGAGCGCCAAATAGCTGGATCCTTCCGGCGCGTTGGCTGGATCATTCTTAATCTCATACATGAAGGGTTCCCAGCTTGTCACGGAATTGGCCAAGCGCCAGCCCAGCGGCTCGCCTTTGTCGCCGAAAGTGTACTCAAAATTGCCATTGGCGAACGGCGCCGAACCGCCAGCCTGATCCATGACGCTATACGGCTTGAAGCCGATTTTCGCATAACCGGTCTTATTCTTGTCAACTTCATACAAATAATCAGCCCTCACATTCATATCCTCCGCCACCACATTGGAGCAATTGCCATTACCATCAAACGCCGAGCAAGTCCCCAAGCCGAAGCACCTGTCGCCTTCTTCGTATTTGGCGACCGTGCTGGCCGGATCCTTTTTGGCATAACTGTTGCAATACAGCCACTTATTGCACTGCCTGTCCGCCTTGACTTTGATGATCTTGCTGGTATCGGCCTGAGCGCCGCTGGCGATAGCCGGAGGCACCGGCTTGGCATTATTGCTGAAAGGGCCGCCGATCACGCTGTTTGTCATGTTATCGGCGTAAGTCTGTAAGGCGTTATAATTCAAGTATTTATTCTGTTCACTCGATGCAATAGCTGCCAGATTCCTCTGGCTGCGGTCATTGAACAAGACACAGCCGTTCCTATAATCAACTTGGCCATTGCAACTGGAATAATTAACGCTGCTTTGCAAAGCGTAATAAACTCCGGCTTGGGTGATTTTTTTCACATTAGTCGCAGCCACTGAGCAATTGATCAAGCTGTCGCTGCTCAAATAGAAAGTGCTTTCTGATTTAATTTCCACATGGCAATCGCTATCGCTGCTGCTGATACTGACCGGACTCAAAACGGCGCTGGCCTCGAAGGCATACAAGCTATTCGCTTTCAAGCCGCCGGCCGCTTGGATGCTCGAATACATGTATGGCAGAGGATCGACATACTCCGAGCAAGTCGCCTGGTCAGCGGAACAATTGCCCGCCCAGCCGGAATAATTCGAATCCTTAGGAATAAATGTAGTCCACTCTCTATGAGTATAGGTAATTTCCCAATGCCTTGGTTCTTCAAAATTTTCAGATATTCTTATCGGATTACTCCAAGAACCAGGTGTACTCCATGTTCCATGGCATGCGGTACAAGCCGATTCAGAAAAGTTCGCGTGCCTCATGCAATTTGTTGTATTATCTTGATTTATACAACTATGCTCAGGTATTGCGCTACAGTCAGGATCATCATCATTATAAGGATAATAATGTTGATTCGCTAAATCAAGACAAAAGTAATTCACAAAATGGTAGCATTCCGTTCGCGTAGTATAGGCGGTCATAGGAATACTACCTGGATATCCTGCATAACCAGAATAACAAGCACCCGTTGCTGTCGTAACACAATCTGCTTGAGAAACACCAGACAATCTCTCCCCTGTATCAGGATTATAACAACCAGTCATATCTAATCCTATCTCAGAAGATCCGATCGGCTGGCGCTTAGCCTCCACATCTCCGGTGCCATAAGTCTGCGACAAGGTCGTATCGCACGGCTGATCAGTGCCGATCTTAAACCAAATGCTGCTGGCGCTGTTATACTCGCAATTCTTGCCATGCGGATCCTTGAAGTAATTGAATGAGTTGTTGCCGGCATACTCCTCGCACCACAGCTCGCTATGCTTGCACAAGTCAGTATTGTAACGGGTCGGATTATTCTTCTTATAGACCGTCTGATAGCCGACAACGGCATCCCACTTGTCTATTATCGGCAGGCCCAAAGCGGTACAGCCCTTGTCGGCCGAAGCACAGGAAGTTTTTTGGTCATTGACCAGATAAACCAGATTATCGGCCGGCACAGTGACATCGTCATAATTCGGAGTTTCAATATTAAACGATTCAGCGTCTTTGGAATCGCTGTTATGAGTGTCAATCAAAGCCTCACAGCCGGCGGCCTCCTTGCGGCACAGCGCATTGAACGACCTTAAATACCAGAGAGTGCTGGCCCGGTCCTTATACGCCGTACAGCCAAGCATTTCGCCGGGAGAGCATCGACCACTTTCCTTGCCGGCCTCAATACTAATTGGATTAACACAGGTATTAGCTTTGACGGAAGCGGCGCCGCTACTGTCATCCAATTTATTGTCGCAGGAAACCGGCGTGTACCAGGAATTCTCAATAGCATAGATATTATTGCTCAATTCCTTAAGGATTATATTGTCCAGATAAATCTTATTGCCCTTGGTATCAAAAAACAAATATTCGCTGCCTGACGGATCCCCGGTGACAAAAACCGGCCCCAAATCATATCGCCGCCAGTCGGTGGAAACCATGATGCGAGGCTCCAGCAGATTCTCGCCGGCCAGGCTGGCGGCCGAGAATTTATTCATCAAAGTTCCCAAATTATTGGCAATGACGCCGGCATTAAACGATACTTCAAGATTATTGAAAGCAATATCGCCTTTGGCCCAAAAACTCAAAGTGTAGGTGCGATTTTTTACCAAACTGACCGGATGCATGATGTAAGGCTGTCCATTATTGGATAGGGAATTGCCGCCGGGATAAGTGGATTCGGATGATATCTTAAGGCCGCTCTTGCTAAGGCTCAAATCAACCCAAAAATTGCTGTTTAAGTCGTCCGAGATGAAATCGCTGGCGCTCAAGATATTCCGGACATTATTGCCGCGGTTGCCGGTATAGGCACGGCAACCGGCGGCGGCGGCCGAACATGTCCGGCCTTCCTGCGGAATCGCCATATAGATGCATTCGTTGGTCGCTGTTTTCCACCAGCCATGGCTGCCAACGCAATCCGTCTGAGCGGCGTCAACAGTCGTCTGGGTCTGCGTGCGGCGATAGGGATGGCAATTATCGGAAACCGAGATTGTTTTGGATTGCAAGCGGTAATGGACATAGCCGCTGGCATCATAAAATTCGCGGCAATCGGAATTGACAGCCATATCAGATTTAGTGCAAAAGCCGTCAGTCAAAACATCATTACAATAATTTGCTCCATCGGCATTAGGATAAGTCAAATCAGTACACGGCGCATACCCGAGATTTGTTTGAGGATCTAAAACTCGCGACTTTTTCAAGACGAAAGATTTGAGCTGATAACCGGTGGTATCCGATCCTTCCCAAGTGTAATAATTGGCGTCATCGGCTTGCGGCCTCTGGCAAGCCTTGAAGCTCACATAATACTCCTTCTTCTCCGCGCCGCGGCCCAGCTCGTCCAGATTGGTGAATTCATCGCAGCCGGCGAAAGCCGCCGAGCAATACTTGGCGTTCTTGTCGGCAATTAACTGCTTATACGAAGCGTTGGCGATGAAATTGGTCGCTTCCTGCTTATAGATCTGGTAGCCGGAACATTCGGACGGACAAAGATCCAAATTGTCCACAATTCCCGGAATCTGGGGATCGCCGTTTACCGGCGTATACAGCTCACAGCCGACTTCCGATTTCATGCAGACTTTAGCAAAGCTGTTGCATTCCGGCGCCTGCTTGGCAATGACATTGTTAAGCTCAAAGGCGGTTGAAGGCCAAGCTCCGCCCTGATTCTTATAACAGCTATAATAATCCGGCGCTTTTTTCAGGTATGCGTACTCCTTGGAGGCATAATCCAAAGCTGGAATTTGAGCTTCGCTGAATTCAGACGCGATCCTATTAGAATGGACGCGGATAAACTGCGAACAGCCGGCAGAACTCGCGCCGCAGATCTCGGCATCGCGATCCAGATACAAGTTGCTGGCGGAAAGATAATTTGATTCATCGGTCGGCGCGGTAAACAGCCTGACACTGCCAGCCGAACAGGAATCAGTCATCTGTTGGAGTGAAAAATTATCAAAAGCCACATCAGTAATGGAGTCAACAGGGGTAATAATAACTACTCTGCCTTCGGTGAAATTCTTGTCATTTACAAACGGCAGTTCTATGGTCGTCCAGTTGGCAATACTGGAAACAAACGACCAGCCGACATTGGTATTATCGGCGCCTTCGGCATAAGGATCATTGCCATCCCTGATGCCGACGCGGATGGAACCGTTGGTGATTGTCCCACGGATGGAGAATTTTAATTTGTATGTCTTGCCGGCTGCAAGCGGAATCGCCGGCAAGCTAGCTGACGGCAGACTGGTAATCAAGTCAACGGAGTTATTGGCGCTTACCGCCTTGAGACCGTAGCCGCTCACGCCGGCGCCGGCGGCGCGATAATGGCGGTTATTGATGTCGCTAAAAGACAATTCATCCGTCCAAAACTTGGCGTTGCCGGTATTCAAACCGGTTTCCTGTTCCTCAAAACCGGGGTTGAGGCCGCTTAAGGCATTAGTCGCGCTAAAACAGCTTTCCACGGCGCAGCTGATGCCTCCGGGCGGCACTACGCAAGAATTATTCGCGCCGGCCATAATGCAATTTTTGTCCGTTTCATCCCAGACGCAACCGGTAATTTTTGCGCAATTGCCCTTATTGCAAACCGTACCCAGATCCAAGCGGCTGTTAATGCTGATTGAATGGCCTTCCAAGACATGCCACCGGGAATCGCTGGTATCAACAGATATGGTATTTTCCAATAAATTAGAGCTTAAGCGGGTGACAGCGCTATCAATTATTTTGTCGCCGTTCCACATCTTGCTCTGGTAATTGTAATTGGTCGCATATGATCGGCAGCCGACATTATTGGCGTTGCAATTGCCATAATCCAAAGTGTTGGCCAGCCAATTGGCCTCCGCGTTGCTCCGGCTGGTATAAGTCGTGCAAGTGTTGTAGCGCGGCTCGCATTCTTTCCCCAGCCGCCAGATCGGCTTTTCCTCTTCGCAATAGCCGTAGCTTAAGCACTTGCCGCTGCCGTCTTCCTTCAGGCACTGCGTCGGGTCGGAGCAATACTCGTTGCGATTGATCGTCAGGCTTTGGTCTTTTATGCCGGAATTCTGCTCGCCATACCCCGTTCGGCGGCAATACAATTCCGGCAATTTAAGCGTCCAATACGGATCAACCAAGTGATAATAAGACTTGGGATTAGTTAATCTATCGTCAATATTGAATCTTTCCATTACCTCGCCTAACGTGATTTGAGTCGCGTTGTTGTTATGGGCGATTTCCGCGGCGACTTCCCAGCCGACAGGCACGATGCGGTATGACCTCATGATCAAGATACTGCGATAGGAGATCATATTGGAAGTCAGGGTCTTTTCCATCTCGCTGGAAGGCGCGAATACGCGATTTTTGATATCCTGAGGCAGATCATTGACATAACTCATTGACTTGATCGCCGAAACCAGTCCCTGATCAAGGACGCAATCGGTCGGTCCGGGATTATTTTTGGCATCATCGGAACAAGTCGCCAATTTTACTAACAGATCGTATTTCCCGCCAACCTTGTAATTATCAGATGACAACAGTCCGCCGAATTTCGCCTTTGCTCCCGCGGTGCCATTGATGATGGAAATCGGGCTGCTGTTGGGATTGAACAAGGCCAAAAGCGGCTTCAGATCAAGTGTGCCGGAATTATCAACCGGCGCCGAGGAGAAGAAGCCGGCCTGCAGGTTCTTGATCAGCTGGGAAACCAGGGTGTTCAGGAATTCTTCCACCACATCGGCGACCGTGCCGGTAAAAATCGCCATGCCGGTATCGGCTTTGCCCATGTTTTTGCGCAACTCGTCGGCGATCATCGTGCCAGGAGTCAGGATGTGGCCGGCAACATCAGTAATGTCTTTCCACAAACTGTTGGTATCGGCAGTCTTCTCGGCGGTCATTTTTTTATTGGCAATATATTGGTTGCGCTGATCGGCCATGATGAGCTGGAACGACACGTCGTTTTCTCCCGGCCGCAAAGATTCCTTATACTCAAAAGCGAAGCTGGCATTATTGATGGCGCTCTGCCAATTAGTCATGATCTTGGAAAATGAGCAGCGAACCGTCCGAATCCGAGAATAATCAAGCCCGGCTTTGATCGCCAATCTGACTTGGAAATTAGGCTGGCACAAATCCATGCCGAATTTCTGTCCGATGCCGTCTATAAAATCTCCCAACGCCGCGTCGCCGACATTCTTCAGGTACGCTCCCCAACCCTCGGTGATAAACAGCGGCTTCTGACCTCTGCCGCCTGATGCCACCCAGACAGCCGTGTCATGAGCGACAGTCCGCGCGAAAAGATTCAAGGAATTCTTGAAAGTCGTGGCCAAAGCTTCCTGAGCCTTATCTCGAGCCATCTGCGCAGCTGTTTTTGCCTTATGAATCAGCCATTGAGTTGAATTAGTAAGCGCAGTATTTTTTGCCTCAGCAGCCGCCATACAAGTTTTCATCGCAGCTTCTTGCTGAGGAGTGACCCAAACGCCGGCTCCACCCACAGAAGCTAAACATCCGATGTAAGCTGTATCGGCGGCCGCATTCATTTCAGCGGAACCCGGAATCGCTAATTCAGAATCAGGCACTACAGCACCTACCTTCGCTGGCATCACAGCCAGAAATACGAATAATAAAACAACCGGCAACAAAATGCTGTTTTTAGACTTCAAAATTTTTGAAAATATTTGATTCACAAATTATTGGGTCTTATTGGCCTGCAATTTAGCTAGAAACATAGCTTTAAGTTCGTCATCGGACACCTGCGCCAAGATTGTTGCATCGCCGCCGGCACTGATCATCAACTGCCTGATCTGCGCTCCGGAGAGCTTTTCCAGATCAGCTACGCTGTTGACATTCAGGGATTTCAGATCAACCTTGCTCGTATCAGGCTGAGCCATGGACGATGGAGCAATAGTCGTAGTTTGGATATTGATATTGACGCCCTTGGCGCTCATCTCGGCGGCAATTGCGGGATTATCATCCAAATATTTCTTAAACTCCGCAAGCAATTCCTCATCAGTCAAAATAGCCAATTGTTCATCAGTCGCGCCGTTATTCTTCATGATCTGGCGGATATAATCTGGCGTGATTTCTATAGTCGGGCTGGAAAGTGAAGTTTGGAGTGTCGGCACATCTGCCGTAGAAGTTGATTGATTCGGAGTAGTAAAGCAATTCTGCCCTTCGGGGCAATTCGGATCGGATTTTCTCTCCACTTCCGCCTTGTCGTCAATGCCGTCGCTGTCGGAATCCTTGAGATAAGGGCTGGTGGCGTATTGATTGAGCTCGCTATAATCGCTCAAGCCGTCGCCGTCGGTGTCTTTGGTCTGCAAAGCCAGGATTTCCGCCTGCTGGGCGGCCGCCAAAACCTTGTCCTGCTCCAAGCCTTGGCGTATAATTTCAGCGAACGGATTATTGATATTAGACCACATGGCCGCGCCGGCGATTATTATCGCAAAAAACCCGATTGACACAATCAGGATTGAAATAAGCTTCTCTTTCGGCGGGCGGACATTCGAGGCATAATTAGAATATTCACCGGCATTATTTTGAGCCTCCGGGTAATCCGCTTGGCCGCTCCTTTGTAAGTCACCTTCCATGAGCGCTTGTGGATAAGTTATGCATTAATTATAACACATTTTCTTAATCCGCGAAACTATTTTGTCCAATTATATTAGAACACGAAACTATTGGATAATAAAAGCGGTTTGGTAATGTGCACATACATATGGCGGTTTTTCCAAAAATATGGCAAAATCAGCTACTATGTGCACAACACTGCCTAAGGATGCGCTCGAAGAAAGGTTGAGATGGGTGCTTCCGATCGTTA
>Ga0172369_10003836_pt1 | contig 19534 bp, 15 predicted proteins | sample LakKiv25m_FD_114539 | JGI IMG/M metagenome (GOLD analysis project Ga0172369, IMG submission 114539) | Freshwater microbial communities from Kabuno Bay, South-Kivu, Congo - kab_022012_11.25m | ecosystem: Environmental > Aquatic > Freshwater > Lake | place: Democratic Republic of the Congo...
GATCTGGCTACCAGACTCGTAAGGTCTTAGGGGTGTAACAGCGAGCCTCCCGCCGGGGGTCGGGCGTCTCCGTTGCCTCAACGAGAGAGTTTGACGGAGATGTTGGCAATATACAAGGGGTGGCACGAGGCCACCCCTGGTAGGCAAGCCTACCAGATCACCCGCGCCGACAGGACGTCGGCGCTCCCGTCGCAGGATGCGATACTCCGCTCGGTCGGAATCACTCACGACCGCGGCGAGTGCACTCCACCGGCTACCTACTCGACGTCGAATGTCGCCATATTCGAGATGGCGAATCCCCGATACCACAAATCACCCTGCCGGCGCATGACGACCAGGCGATAAGGACCGGTCTTCGTGATATGGAACAATTCACGGAGATCGAAGCTGTGGGAGAGCTCCTCCCCCGGCAATAGCTTGCGGTCGCTGCCGATGTCTTCGCGCGGCAGCGTGTCGTCCTCGGCGGACAGCAACTTTGGCGTCTTCGCCACGGCATTGCCGCTCGCATCGAAGAGTGTCAGGTGGAAATAGCGCGGGAAGGTGGTGGTGGAGACAGATTTCGTGACGTTCCCAACATTTTTCAGGTGGACACGACCATCGATCGCTCCTCCGCTCTGCGCGGTGACGGTCACGGACAACGCCATATCGTCATCCGGATTCCCCCAGGCGGTCGCCGAAGCCGGGATTGTTGGCGCCTTACCGCCGGTGAACTGCAGCTTGAGTGGATTCGAGACAATGAGGCTGCCATTCCAGTCGAGCGGAATACCACGCATGATGATAAGAGTATACGATCCCGATTCGGTGATGTCGAACCAGCGTTGAAGGTTTTTCAGCGAATCACCTTGCCGTATCTCTCCCTGTTTCAGGCTCACCTTCATATGCCTGGTAAAATCCACACTGCCGGTGCGCCACCGATTGTCAACCTCACGCGCGAATTTCGATTTGGGTACCGGACGCCCATCGGCATAAAACAGCGCATACCGGTGGTCGAAATCCGGGGAAGAGATGGAAAAGTCCACTAGCTTTGGCCCAAAATTGGTCAGCCAGGTCGCGGCATCGATCCCCTCGCCGATTTTGTAGGTATAGCGTCCGGGCTGCACGGAAAGGGCGAGACCGCGATACTGCTCGCCCCAGGTAAAACGCGCCTGCTCGGTGGTCTCTCGGATAACTGGAGAGGGCTCGCGCGGATTAGGTGAAACCGCAATATTCGGAACTGGCGCCGCCGCCTGCTCCCGTGTCTCAATCGCCGTCAGCACGGTACGGGATTGCCCCGTCTCCAGGTCGTAAATGATTACCGCCCAGCCGATGGGCTGAGCGCCACGCCCGTCCGTCGAAGGGATTACGCGGCAATCCCTGAACGATACCACATATGACAGATAACGCCCGTCCGCGTTGAAGGCGGGCATCCGGCAATCGAGGGTAGGACTGTTGTATTCCTTCCGCAGCGCCTCCGCCGCCTGGCTAACTACGGTGACATGGTTGTTCCCGGCTTCGCGGTTATACAGGAAAAGCTGCCCCTGCCCATCCGGCTTGCGCGCCGGCACCGCAAGATAGCGCCCATCGGGTTTGATGGCCGGTGGCCAGTTATGGTTCGGATCGAAATCCTTGCCTTCTACTATGAAGGTAATCTTCGATGACTCCATATCGTAGAGATAGATATCCGGATGCGCCTCCCGGCTCTTCCGGGATTGGAACGCGAGATAGCGCCCATCGGCGGAGAGGGAGCAGAGGTAATTGTCCCAGTGCCATTCCTCCGGCGCGGGGAAGGTGAAGCGTTTGGTGTTGCGATCGTAGACGGCGGGCGTAGTCCAGCGCACGTCATCCTGATAACGGTTGACCTGGAAAGAAAGCCGCTTACCATCAGCACTCAGCGACAACGGCTCATCGGGAGCGGAATACAGCGTTTTTGCCCCATATACCGTACCACGGATTGTTGGGGGCAGCTTGATTTCTTCCAACGTCCGTGCCGCCACATTGTAGATGAAGAGCTGATATCCGCCGCTCACGAGGCTCAATTTCTTGGCGGCCGAAGGGTCATCGGTCAGTAAGGCAATGGTACTGCCGTCCGTGCTGATGGCTGTCTGCCGGATCACCTGCCAGATGCCCTTGCTCACATTTATGGTTTTGCCGGTCCGGGTATCATACAATAAGACCGAGTTATCTTCAAAATACGCCCATTTCGTTCCGTATCCGTTGAATTTTACTTTGTTCTTCCTGTGCAATCCGGTCGCCTGTACCTTCCCCGTCGCAAGATCGTAGAGGTAATACTCCGGATCTTCGATCGTCTTTCCGTCGATCTGCCAACCGCGGCCGGCCACGAAGATAATGCGAGTGCCGTCGGCGGTGATCTCCGCTTCGCCGCCAGCCCCTTCGGCGTAATATTGCTGGCTGTGCTGGATGGTGAAATGCGCGGCAATCATCGACTGCGAGGACACCCCGTCCTGCGCCGTCAACCGCCAGGGGACCAGCACCGCTGCGCAGACGACGCACAGTATAAAGAGCGTGACGGCCAGTCGCTTCCAGGTGAAGGGGCGCAGGCCCGCCAGCGCCAGCAGGCGCCGCCGCAGGTTCATCCCCGTCTCGCTGATGCCCGCCGCCGGCAGCTCGGGCGCCCGCCCGCCGTGCCGCGTAAGATCTAGCAGCACGGCGCCGTAGCCGGCGGGATCGGCGCCGGCGGAGACGGTCAGCGCGTCGGCGGCCATCTCGCTGCTCAGCCGGTATTCGCGCGCGGCCAGCCAGACCAGCGGGTGGAAATAGAACAGCGCCTGCACGGGAGCAGCCAGCCAGCCCCAAAGCAGGTCGCAGCGTCGGATGTGCGCCAGCTCATGGGCGAGGATGGCCCCGATATTTTCGGTAGATGACGCTTTCGGCAGCACGATCAGTGGGCGAATCATGCCCAGCAACAGCGGCGCCGGCGCCGGACCGCGCGCCACCCCAGGCAGGCGCCGCACGCCCAACCGGCGGCCAGTTTCTTCCAACACCACGTAGACCGCTTCATCTTCCACCGGCTGCGCCAGCGCTCGCAGCCGACATGCCGCTCGCCAGGCAGCAAGCCAGCGCCCCAGGCACCACAGCACGCCGGCCGCCCAGGCAAGCAGCAGGAAGGCGAAGAGTGATGGACGCTTCGAAACCGGCGGGGAAGGCACTGCGGCGGCATCGGCGGATTCCGGCCGCGGTGTTACCGCCGGTACGTCCGGCGCCGGTGTCACCGCGAGCTCGCCGGATTCCACGACGCCGGTCGACATCTGTGTGGGCGCCGCGGCCACCTGAACCGGCACGTGCGCCAGCCTGTGCGGCAGCACGGGCAGCGCTACCTGCCCCGCCCACACCAGCGCGAGCAGCAGCTTCAGAAAGGCCAGCCGCCACAGCCAGCCCTGCCAGGCCGCCGGCAGCCGCGGGATGCGGCAGAGCAGCCAGACCGCGAGCAACGTAAGCCCGCCCTGCCAGCATGCCCGCCAGAGCGCCGCCGACCAGAGCGCCGCCGCTTCATTCATAAGGAGTATCATGGTTCCGCCTTCCTGGAGTGCTCGATGCGTTCGAGCAGCGCCCGCAGTTCCGCCTCTTCCTCGGAGGAAAGATGTCCCGTTTCCGCGATATACGCCGCGAAGGGCCGTAGCGATCCGCCCAGCATGCGCCGCATGAAGTCCGCCACCAGCGTCTGCTCCAACTCTTCGCGGGTAAGGCAGGAAGTATAGCGGAAGACCCTCGTATCATCCTTCACGCGGGTGAGATAACCCTTTTTCCGCAACCGCTCCAGCATGGTCAGCGCAGTGGTTCGCGCCAACCCACCGGGCGCCGCATAGCCTGCCACCACCTCAGCGGCGGTGATTGCCGGATGCTCCGCCAGAAACCGCAGCAGCTGCAATTCCTGCTCGCCGAGTTGCAGCTTTTTCACCTTTGCCCTCCCGCTGTCTACAACTGTGGACATAATCATTATACCACTGTCTACCCGGGTAAACAAGAGGGGAATGAAAAAATATTGGAGGAAAAGGGCCGGAACTGAGGTGACTGCGCTGCCGCGCCCGGCGCCCATCGTCCTCTCCGCTTACGATAAACAGGTGCTCAAGGGATTGCCGGCAGAGGAATAAACGCCGGCAGAGAACCGCTGAAAAGCCGGCTGCCTTTTCAGGTACAGCAGGTGGAAGGATTCGGTTCTCAATCCTTCCACCTGCTGTTATAAGCCACCCGGCTGCCTTCAGCGCAGCTCTACTTGATAAACATACGGCCAGTCGTCACCCAGATCGACCTGCAGCAAGTAAACGCCGGGCGCCAGGCCTTTGGTCTTCCAGTTGCAGATATATTGGTCGTCTTCGCCATCGTAGCGGAAGTCGCCGGTATGGGTGAATGGGCCGTCCGCGTCAGTACCGTAAGCCAGGGTTGCCGCGCAGTCGGTCAGGCCGGCGCTGACGCCGGTCAACCGGAACTTCAACGCGACCGTGCCACCGGCTTTGCCACCGGCTTTGCCGCCGGGGAACTCCAGCCCCGAGCACTGGTAGATGACGTGTACCGGGAACGCCGTCGTGACCCGGTTGCCGGCGGCATCGACGGCGGTGCAGGTCACCTGGCTGTAGCCGATGGGGAATATCGAGCCGGAGGGCGGATCGCTGTCTACCGCAACCGGGCCATCCACCAGGTCAACCGCGCTTGGCGTGGGAATGAATTCAATCTTTGCTCCGCTGGAGTAAGCCACATACCCGGTGAGCGAGAACGGCGTTGTGATCTCCGGCGGTGTGGTATCCCGCACGATAACACTCACTGTATCGGTCACTGCTAATCCGTCGGGATCGGTCACCGTCAGCGTATAAATCGCGGCGCCTACGCCCTGCTCTATGACGATACATGCCGATTCACCGATTATGGTATTGCCGCCGTCTTTCCACTCATACGCAAGCTCATCGCCGTCCGGATCGCTCGAGCCGGAGCCGTCAAGGCAGACGGTGGTAAACGGTCCGGTTCCCTCGATTTCCTGGTCCGCGCCGGCGTTTGCGACGGGCGGGGCATTGGATTGCGCCAGCGCCAGAGTATGATAGTATCCCGCCGCGAGGGCGGAAACGAAGCCTAGCTCCGGCGGAACCGCGCACTGCCCGTCATTGTTCACTCCCCAGGCAACCACCGTGCCGTCACTCTTCAGCGCCAGGCTGTAAGCTCCCCCGGCGGAAATGGCGATCACGCCGCTCAAGCCGGCGGGCACGTTGCACTGGCCGTCATTGTTCCGTCCCCAGGCGACCACCGTGCCGTCATCCTTCAGCGCGAGGTTATGGTATCCCCGCGTGTCGATGGCGATTACGCCGGTCAATCCCGCGGGCACTGCGCACTGACCATAAGTATTCGCCCCCCAGGCGACCACCATGCCGTCTTCCTTCAACGCCAGGCTGTGGCCCATTCCCGCGGCGATGGCCGTCACGCCGGCCAGGCCGGCGGGTGGGTTGCGCTGCCCGGAGCCGTTTCCTCCCAGCCGATTAGCGTGCCGCCTTCCGTCAGCGCCAGGCTGTGCAGATATCCAGCGGCAACGGCCTTGACGCCCGTCAGGCCGGCGGGAACAGCGCACCGGTCGCTGCCGTTGTTCCCCCAGGCAAAGACGGTGCCGTCCTCCATCAATGCCAGGTTATGCCAGATCCCAGCCGCAACGGCGCGGACGCCGGTAAGGCCGGCCGGCGTCACACCCTGGCCGTAGGTATTGTCGCCCCACGCGACCACGGCGCCGTCCGCCTTCAACGCCAGGCTGTGATAATTCCCTCCATCGACCGCCGTCACTTCGGCAAGATTCGCCGGTACATTGCATTGGGCGTAGTCGTTGTTTCCCCAGGCGGCGATAGGAGCGGTTTGCGCGTAGATGATGGCGCCGGTCAGCAGGAGGGCAATAGATGCGAGCAGCAAAAGAAATTTATTCATCTTCCACCTCTTTTAAGATGCAGGCTATACAAGCGTCGCTACAGTCAGGTGGAGATAAAGTCGAAATACTCCGCGAAATAACGCGGAAGCGCGGAGACAGCCGGTTGGTGACATTATCTCCATATGCATTATTCCATATAGGAAGCTCTTCTCTGATATTAGGAATACACGAAGTTCCGATTGTCTTTATATCCGTGCATTTTCCAACCGGTTGCCCGGCGCCAAAGCAGTCGGTTTGAGATCGATTTGGCATGCCGGCAGTTTTCGCTATTGACGCGAAGTGGGGATTCTGTTATAGTTATGTCGTTATCGGGGTGTAGCTCAGCTTGGTAGAGTGCACGGTTCGGGTCCGTGAGGTCGGAGGTTCAAATCCTCTCACCCCGACCATTTCGCCCGCGGTGATTCCGCGGGCGTTTCTTTTTATGATTGTTTAACTGTTCACCTGCATCGCGCCGACCAGCGCATTCACATCCGCAATCCCGTTCCGCTCCAGATACTCGACCAATCCTTGCTTAATCTTCACCGGCGCGTAGGAGTCCGTGAAAAGCGCGGCGCCGACCGCGACGGCGTTGGCGCCGGCGAGCAGCATCTCCACCGCGTCCTCCCAGGCGGCAACGCCGCCCATGCCGATAATCGGTACTTTCACGCGGTTCCGCACCTGCCAGACCATGCGCACCGCGATGGGCCGCACCGCGGGACCGGACAGGCCTCCCACGTTGTTCGCCAGGATAGGCCGCCGGGTGTCGATGTCGATGCGCATACCGAGGAGCGTGTTGATCAGCGAGAGGGCGTCCGCGCCGGCATCCACCACCGCGGCGGCTATCTCCGCGATGTCGGCCACATTGGGCGAGAGCTTCACGATGAGCGGCTTGGTGCAATATCGGCGCACGGCGGCGGTGATGCCGGCGGCGTTCTCACAGGTGGTGCCGAAGGCCACCCCGCCCTGCTTCACGTTCGGGCAGGAGATGTTCAGTTCGAGCAGATCGACATCGCTGACTGTCAGCCGCTCGGTCACGGCGCAGTAATCCCCGATAGTATTGCCGGCAATGTTGGCGATTATCACGGTTCCCTGCGCCTTCAGCCAGGGCAGCTCTTCGCGCATGAACTTGTCCACGCCGGGATTCTGCAGGCCGATGCTGTTCAGCATGCCGGCCGGCGTCTCCGCCACGCGCGGCGGCGGATTTCCCGCCCGTTCCTCCAGCGTCAGGCCCTTCACGGTAACCGCGCCCAGCTCGGAGAGCGGAAACAGCGCGCCGTATTCCCGCCCGAAGCCGAAGGCGCCGGAAGCGGTAATGATGGGATTTGCCAGCGTCACGCCGGCAATATTCACCGAAAGTCGCGGCGCAGTCACCATACTACCTCCCGCGCGTCGAAGACGGGGCCGTCCACGCAAACGTGCGCGTAGGTTTCCGCGCCGTCGGGACGGCGGATTTTATTCGCGCACCCCAGGCAGGCGCCCATGCCGCAGGCCATGCGCTGCTCCATCGATACCTGGCAGGGAATGCCGCGGCGCATCGCTTCCTCGGCGGTCGCCCGCAGCATCGGGCGGGGACCGCAGGCAAAGATGGCCGCGCAGGGTCTTTCGTCCAGCCGCGCGGTCAGCAACCCGGTCACCATGCCGTGGTGTCCGGCCGTGCCGTCATCGGTTGCCAGGCGCAGATCGGCGCCGGTTTCGCGGAAATCATCGGTCAGCGCCACCATCGCCGCCGTGCGGAAACCGAGCAGCACGGTTCCCTGCTGCCTGAAGGGCCGGCAGGCGAACAGCAGCGGAAAAATGCCGATCCCCCCGCCGGTGAAGACGACAGGTCGCGTCACATCGCCGAGCTCGAAGCCTTTCCCCTGCGGCCCGAGTATATCTAGCGCCTCGCCCTCCTCGACTCCCGCAAGCCAGGCCGTGCCCGCCCCCCGTATTTCGAATACCACGCGGAGCAGGTCCCCTTGCGCGTCGCAGATGCTGAGGGGCCGCCGCAACGTGAAGCCCTCGCAACGCACCATGACGAACTGCCCCGGCGCCGCCTGGCGGGCAATCTCCGGGCAATGCAGGGTGAGATCGACCAGACCCTCGCGCGGCAATACCTTCTTCGCGACAGGACAGCGTGTGACGACGATGCTCATAACGCCTGATTATCGCATTAATACGCGGTGGTAGGCAATTCTGGGATCGCAGGCAGCTTGCCCGAAGCAACTTCACCAGTTATAGCTGTTGTCTATTGCCGCGGAAGATCGGTCATTAGCTGGATTACACAATCAAGCTCATGGACTGCCGTGCGTTCATCTTCCTGATTAAGGCGCATCATTTCCATCTCGCGAACACGATTACCCGGAGTCCATGCTTGTTGCCATGGATATGAAACAATATCCTGATGTTCGGAAAGACGTTGATAGATACGGCGGTAACACACACCGGCAGCCTGGAGTCGTTCAGCTACTGTACCGGACAAGTCATGGGCAATGGAAATGAGATAATCCGCAGCTGCTTGACGAGCCACCATCAGACTGGCATAGACATAGGCATGTCCGTGCAGATTCACATTCTCCGGGGGATTTTGCAACAAGTCGATCCAGGTATCATATGCCGCCATGCCTCTTACAATATCCTGACCGGCATCCGCAACACGGAACAGAGATACTGCTATTCGGAAGGCGTTTATCAGCGTGTCATGCGGCTCTGGAACTGACGCATCCGGTTGAAACAATTCAACGAACCAGGCCGGCCCGAACATTCCGCGCAGTTCTTCCGTCTCAGTGTAACCGGGTTTCTCTCCCGGGTATGGCCGGCAAACGAAGGTATGGTTTTCCTCATTATAACCGACGACCAGGCTTCGCTCTCCGTCGCAATATAAGGCCGGGATGCCATTTTCGATACTGGTCGTAATCGCACCCCAGACACGGAGATAACGATCGGGATCATGCTCATCGCCTAAATCGATAACCTTCCGCGAAATGCCGAATGCACGTAAAGCCTCTGTAACGCAATCAAAACCGACATCGCAGATGGCATGACTGGGGCACCAGCCTGAGGGTGCGCTCACAAATTTGAAAGCTGAGCCGGAGACCCCTGCCACGGTGTTGTAGGTGACTTCATATCCCCACGCCTGGAGTATCTGCTGAAAGCAGGCAATGAATGATTCTTGCCGGGTAAAGAAGGAGCCACCCCAATCCACGCTTTCAAAACCGGTAATAATTGTGCGGCATCCATCACGTTGCAGGATAGGCATGCCTTGTAACAACTCGACATGACGTTTCAATGCAGCCCAACTGGTGAAGCCGTAGCTGAGTGCTATGGCATGCTGCACATCCGTCAACATGACAGCGGCTGCAAGAATCTCATCATCAGATGCATGAGAGAAACGGTGTAACTCCCGCAACGTATCACATACTGCGGCATTACGCTGTTGGTGCGTTTTGAGGAGATCCTTTGCCTGATGCTTAAGTTGCACAAGGCTCGGGCGAGGGGGTAATGATTTGGTCATATTGACCTCCTTTCTGTTTATCGTCCGGGGTCTGCTGACACGGACAGAAAGAAGGTTTCGACAATCTGCTACAAAAAGGGGAACTCGGTTCTTTCTGCAGACCAAGAGGCGTCCTTAACACCAATTAATATTATTACTCCAACAACCGGAGTTGTCAAGGCTCAAGGCAAACATTTTTAACGCTTGTCTGCGGTGCCAATTTTCAATCTTTTAGTGATACCAGTCATTCCCGGACATTGCCAAGCCGATGCTCACCCGCTATCATCTGGTGCATGCACGGTTGGGTGTTCAATATTCAACGTTTTTCGCTGCACGACGGGCCGGGGATTCGCACCACGGTGTTTCTCAAGGGCTGCCCGCTACGCTGCGCATGGTGCCACAATCCGGAGGGGCTGGAGCAGCAGGCGCAAGTGCGGCTCACGCTCAACCTGTGCGCGCGGTGCGGGCGGTGCGCCGCCGCCTGCGAACATGACGGGCACGAAATCACCGCGGAAGCGCATTGGCTTCACCTTGCCGGATGTGTTCGCTGCGGGCGCTGCGTCGATGCCTGTCCTTATGGCGCGCTGGAGATGGTGGGGGAGCGCATGTCCGCGGAAGAAGTGCTGGCGGTGGTGCGGCGCGACGAGCCTTTTTACCGGCAGTCCGGCGGCGGCATGACCCTGTCCGGTGGCGAACCGCTGGCGCAATTTGCCTTCTCGCGGGCGTTGCTGCAGGCGGCAAAAGTCGAGAGAATGCACGCCGCCATCGAAACCTCGGCCCTGGCGCCGTGGCCGCGGCTGGTCGCGCTGGCGCCGCTGCTCGACCTGTGGCTGGTCGATCTGAAGCACACCGACTCCACTCGCCATCGCGCGCTCACCAGCGTTCCCAACCGGCGCATCCTCGCCAATATCCGCCGCATGGCCGGCGCCGGCTGGCCGCTGCTGCTGCGCGTGCCCTGGGTGCCGCGGCATAACGCGGAACCGGAATTCCTCGCCGGCCTGCTGGCTTTCCTGCGTTCGCTGGACAATCCTCCCCCGCTGGAATTCATGCCCTACCACCGCCTGGGCCTGGGCAAGTGGGCCGCCCTCGGCAGCGAATCCACCATGCCGGAAGACATCCCTGCCGCCGACCGCGCCGATATCGAACCATGGGCGGAACAACTGCGCGATGCAGGCGTTGACGTGAAGATAGGGTAAACTATCCAATCTGCCATTCTTCCCACCTTCCGCTTTTATTTGTATAATAATCGATGATGACTGACACCCCGAGAATTGGCGCTGTCGTGCTGGCCGGGGGTCACGTGCCTCCGACGCTGGCGCACCTGTGCGACCACCGCGCGCTGTTGCAGCTCAACGGGCGCTACCTGCTCGCGTATCTGCTCGATACGCTGGAGGCGACACCTTCCGTGGTTGCCACCGCCGTGGTAGCGGACACCGAAGCACTGCCGCCGCTGGCCGATCTTCCCGGCTGCCGGGCCGCCGCCGGCGACTCCATCGTGGAAAACATGCGGCACGGGGCCAATGCCCTGATAGATGAAAACCTGACCCACGTGCTATTCATCACCGGAGACATCCCGCTCATCACGCCGGAAGGATTGGAAAATTACCTCATCAACAGCCTGCTAAGCGGCGCGGCGCTGACCTATCCAATCATCCCGCGCGAGGAGAGCGAGATACGCTTCCCCGGCGCCCGCCGCACCTACGTGCGCCTGCGGGAAGGCTCCTTCACCGGCGGCAATGCGATCTTCACTGTTGCCAACCTGCTGGATGACAAGCATGAACTCATCCAGAGACTATATGCCGCCCGTAAACAGCCGATCAAGCTGGCGAAGATCCTCGGTCTCGGTACCGTGCTTCGCCTGCTCACCGGCGTCATCACGCTGCCGTATATCGAGGCGGTAGCCACGCGCATCCTCGGCGCCCCCGCCCGCGCCATCGTCTCCCCCCACCCGGAGATCGGCTTCGACGTGGACAAGCTGGAGGACCTGGTGGCGGTCGAGCAGGCGCTGGTGAAGAAGGCGTGAAATGGGAGCGCGAGCCTTCGCATCCGCGCGCGTCGATCTATCACGCGCGGACTCAGAGGTCCGCGCTCCCAGTTACAACCCCGCCTTACCGCCCGCCAGCATCAGCGGATCGGCGATTTTGAGCGCGCCGCGGGCAATGAACGGCTCGCCGTAAGCGGCCTGGACCTTCGACCCGTAAAAGGCGCCGCGCGCGCGGATCATATGCAGGTAATCGGCGGCGCCGATGAACTGGTAATCGTCCGGCATGGGATTGAAAAACTGCGAGCGGTAGGCGCTGACCGCCTCGACCTTGCGCTCGTGATATTCGGAAACATCCACGATAAGCGTCACTTCCACCTGCTCGTGCATCGGGTAGACCAGCACCAGGGTGGGCGAGTGAGGCTCCAGCGGCTCGTCCGTTTCCCGGTCACGGAGGACGCGGTTCTTCATGCGGGCGTAAAAGGAGGCTGCCTGCACCAACCGGCCCGCCGCGTCGTGGTCGGGATGGCGGTCGCCGGTGAATGGGGCGAAGATCAGCCGCGGCTTGAAGCGGCGGATCTCCACCGCCACCAGCTCGCGCGCCTGCTGGGTATCCATCAGCCGGCCATCACCCAGGTCCAGGTTGCGGCGCCCGGCCAGCCCGAGGATCTCCGCCGCCGCCGCCGCCTCGCTGTCGCGCTCTTCCGCCGTCCCGCGCGAGGCCATTTCGCCACGGGTGAGATCGACCACCGCCGCGCGATGCCCCTGCGCGCTTGCCTTCAGCAGCGTACCGCCGCAGCAGATTTCGACGTCATCCGGGTGGGCGCCAAAGGCCAGTATGTCCACCGGATTGTATAGATCAGCCATCGTTGCCTCCGTTGTTACCGTCCCTGTATTACTAATGCTGAATTTCTCGCCAACAGGCGCAGTTTTTGTCTTTGGTTGCGGCGCAGCCGCCCTGTGCTTATTTCGCCTTGGTAATCTCATAGCCTTCCGGTAGAGTTTGCCTTCCGCCTGCCGGGGTGGGAAAATTTAGCGTTGACGGAATAAGCTTGGATCGATCAGACCAGTCTCAGACCAGTCGGACCGGTCAGACATGTCAGACTTCGAGTAAGAGTAAGAGCAAGAGTAAGAGCAAGAGTAAGAGCAAGAGTAAGAGAAAGAATAAAGAGAATAAAGAGAGAATAAAGAGAGAAAGAACCGGGGCTTAAAGGTAAATTCCCCTTCATCGCGAAAAACTATCGGAGCAGATTGCACTTGCAGAGAGGGATAACACCGATGGAAATGACCAGCATCGAGCGCATGGTCAACACGCTTGCGCGCAAACCGGTTGATCATGTTCCCATTGCCATCAGCCCCTGGGGCGTCACCGTTCGAAAGTGGATCGACGAAGGGCGCCTGAAGGAAGGCGAAGACGTCGCCGAGCACTTCGGTCAGGATCTGCGCGGCGGCGGCTGGCTGAACAGTTGCGCCGACCTGGACTTCGAGCCCGTCACCCTGGAGGAGACGGAGGAGACGATCCTGCAGAAGGACGGCAACGGCGCCATACTGCGCCGGCATAAGCTGCACGACAGCACGCCGGAGCACGTGGACTTCACCGTGAAGGACCGGGCGACCTGGGAAGAATACGGCAAGCCCTTCCTGCTCGAGCTGGATCGCCGGCGTATCCCCTTCGATAGTTACCGCGAGGCGAAAAAATATGCCGCGGAAAAGCAGCGCTTTTTCACCTGGTCGGGAGTGGCGCCTTTCGAGCAGATGCACCCGGTATGCGGACACGAATACATGCTGATGGGAATGGCCGAGGACCCGGAGTGGGTGAAGGACATGGTGAATACCTACGCAAACATGACCATCATGCACCTGGAGACGCTGTTCTCGGAAGAGGGCAAGCCGGACGGCATGTTCTTCTACGAAGACATGGGCTTCAAGCAAAAGCCGTTCATGTCGCCGGCGATGTACGAAGAGATCATGGAGCCGGGACATAAAAAGCTGTTCGAGTTTTCGCACTCACTGGGCTGCAAGGTGATCGTCCACTCCTGCGGGTATGTCGAGCCGCTGGTGCCCGGCCTGATCCGCGCCGGCATGGACTGCCTGCAGGCGATGGAAGTGAAGGCGGGGATGGACCTGCCGAATCTCTTCAACCGCTTCGGCGACCGCATCTCCTTCTACGGCGGCGTGGACGTACGCGCGCTGATCAGCAACGACCGCGCGCTCATCGACGCGGAGATGGACAGGAAACTCCTGCCCGTGCTGCGGGGCGGCGGCGGGTATATCCTGCACAGCGACCATTCCGAGCCGCCCGAAGTCGAGCATGAGACGATGCATTATTTCATCGACCGCGGGCGGGAGATGAGCCGTTGATTTGGAGCGCGAACCTCCGAGTCCGCGTGAGTTGTCCATCGTCACGCGCGGACTCGGAGGTCCGCGCTCCCAGGTAGGAATCATGCTTATTGCTGCCGAAGAACTGCGCGCCTTCATCGAGGCGCAGCCGATGATCGATACGCACAGCCACGTGGCGGGGTTCGATTTCGGCACGCCGCTGGACGATAAGCAGGGATTCAGCCTGCCGCAGATTCTCATGCGGGATTACCTGCTCTATCTGGCCGGCGCGTGCGGCGAGCTGCCGGCGAAACCCGGCGGCGGCGAGTGGACCATCGATGACGCGGAGGAGCACTTCCTCGCCCTGCAGCCGCTGCTGGCGGAGTATCGCGGGTTGACGACCTATGCCGTGCTGCGCGAGGGCATCCGCGAGCTGCATCCCTTCAACGAGCCGGATATCACTCCGGCGAACTGGCGGGAGATCAACGACAGCATCGTCGCCGCCTACCGCGCCCATGGCGAGCGCGCGTGGCTGCGCCGCGTGGCGCAAAAGGCGGGCATCGTCAAGCAGACGCAGATGACGGCGTTCTCCTACCCGACCACCTTCTGGGACTCGCTGCCGGCGGAGGAGCGGGAAGCGGAAAAGAACCTGCTGATGCCCAGCCTCATCCTCGACGGCCTGCTGCACGCCGGCTGGCCCGCCCACCGGGATGCGCGCGAGCAGGCGTATGATATCGTGGGCATGTGGCCGAAGACCTACCAGGAGCACCTTGCCTTTTGCGAGGCGGTGCTGGATGCCTTCGTATCACACGGCGGGGTATCGGTGAAAATTCTGGCCGCCTATTCGCGCTCGCTGCGTTTTGAGGAGGTGCCGGACGAGACGGCGGCAGCGCATTTCGCGAAGGGACCGGAGACCCTGGCCGGCGCGCCGCTGCGCGAGCTGCAGGACAACCTGTGCCACAAGATCCTGGCGATGGCCGTGGAGCGCGGGCTGCCGCTCATCGTGCACACCGGATACAGCATCCCGTCGTCGCAGGGCGACCCGGAAAACCTGCTCAATCTGGCGGCCAAATTCAGGAAGCTGAAGATCGACCTGGCGCATTCCGGCTGGCCGCGCCACGGCCAGGCGCTGCTGATGGCGCGCACCTACCGCAACTGTTACTTCAACCTGTGCTGGACGCCGGTGTTGAGCGAGGAGCTGGGCCGCCGCATCCTGGGCGAGGCAATCGACTCCACGCCGCGCAATAAAATCCTGCTGGGCACCGACTGCGGCACGGTGGAGGCCATGCTCGGCACGGTCCGCCTGCTGCGGCGGGTGCTGTTCGAGGTGCTGCGCGAGAAGATGAGCGCCGGGCAGTTCGACTTGCCGGTGGCGAAATCCTATGCCCGCGCCATCCTCTATGATAACCCGCGCGAATTTTACGGATTGGCGGTGGAGAGTCGGGTGGTTGAAGCATAATAGTTTTGCTAGTTCTCCCGGCGCATCTCTGCCAGCCGGCAGTATGCCAGCCAACCTACAACTGCGGGCAGCAGGAATGGCAGCACATACAGCGCCGCCAGGTCCCACCAGGAATATATCTCCCAGGGATCATAGAACACTCCGGTGTCATATGTGAATATTGTATCGAGCAGTTTGATCGAGAGCAGAAGGAACGGGATGGACAGCACCATGGCGCCGATCATCTCGATCGGCAGGATATTGGAAAAGCGTATATGCCGTTTGACGATCGCCGCCAGTCCGGGGATCAGTGGTTTCTTTTCGCAGTATAGCGAGCAATCTTTCGAATCGGCCTGGCTGCGATTGCATACGGATTCTTGGCTCGGGTTGATCGATACTCATCCGCTCATCCTCGCCGCAACCATGCTAACCGACGAATCGCCAGCACAAAAGATATCAGCATCAACAGGCCATGTGCGGCGCCATCCGCTCGATCCACGCGGGAATCCATAACATGATCCGCGCCCTCCTTCCTTAAGAGAAGTCTTGCTGCCGGATCATATTCGGCGTAGGGAAAACGTTCCCCTTTCTCACGGCGGAGATCGAAGCGTAGACGAGCTTAACCGGCGCATGATATACGTATTCAGGCGCCGGCGCGCTCCTCGATAATGCCGATTGATATACGGCTACTATCGCGACTCAAAGGTATTGCAGTCCGCATGGTGCTCGTGCCAGCCGACGACGATGCCGGAAGCGCGGCAGGTCAGCTCCTGGTTGTGCTTGCAGAGCGAGACATGGCATGCGCCTACCATGCTCATCTGCTCTCCGGAGATGTGGTTTTTCTCCTGGATGAAGGTGTCGCACATGGGGTGGTCATCGCCGCCGATATTGATCGCCGGCGCGTGGCACAACATATTCTTATTATAGAAGCAGTTGGTCACGTCACACTTCGAGACCGGTGGTGTCGTGTTCGCCATAGTATATTCTCCTGGAGGTGATGTCCGTCGCCTGGGCAACGGCTACCTCATTGTGAGGCCGTTACCGTAAAATAAACGTCTGGAAATGCCGCATTCCCGTCCGGTTGTTCCGTAACCGCGACAGCCGCGGTCCATGTTTTCCCGCTTGACCGGAAACCCCGAACCGGAGACAATACGAGCATGACATTCACGCACTGCGGCATTGTCGGCCTGGGTTTACTGGGAGGGAGCCTGGTCATCGACTTACGGCACGAGTTCCCGCAAATGAGGCTAACCGGTATAGCGCGCCGGCGGCAGACACTGGAGGACGCCGCCGGCCTGCGCGTTGATGATATGCCGGTCTTCACCCACCTGTCACGAGAGCTGGGGGCGATAAAAGGAGCAGACCTGGTGGTACTTTGCACGCCCGTGCAGACGGTAATTCAGCAGCTTGCCGGCATCGCAACCTTCGTTTCGCCGGGTACGGTAGTCACCGACGTGGGCAGCACCAAGCGCATGGTGATGAACGCCGCCGCCACCGCGCTGCCGCCGGGTGTGTTTTTCGTGGGCGGTCATCCGATGGCCGGGTCGGACCGCGCCGGGCTGTCACACGCCCGCGCCGGATTATATCGCAACGCGACATGGGCGCTGTGCGCGCCGGAAGGAGCCCAAGAGGCGGCAGATCGGGTGGCGGCGCTGGTAGAGGAGATAGGCGCCCGTCCGCTGCGCATCGACGCCGATCTTCACGACAGGCTGGTGGCGCTGACCAGCCACCTGCCGCACGTGACGGCTTGCGCGCTGGCGGCGCTGGTGCTGGGTGATTCGCAAACGGAGCTAATCCGCGCCTTCATCGCCGGCGGCTTCCGCGACACCACGCGCGTTGCCGCCGCCAACACCGCCATGTGGCGAGATATCTGCCTGACCAATCGCGACAATATCGCGCGCGAGCTGACCGAAATGATCGCCGCCCTCGAACAGTGGCGCGATGCCATCCGCGCCGGCGACGTCCCCCACCTGGAAGCCCTCCTCTCGCGGGCGCACACACTGCGGGAGGATTTGAATAGGTAGGCTTTCTACAGTTAATAAGGATGGTAAGATTGAAAAAGATTGAAAAGATAACAATTTATCTTTTCAATCTTTTTCATCGTTCAATCCTTGTTAACTGAACTCCGTTATCTCTTCATTTCAGATACAGCTCTATGACCGGCACCGTCACATTCGGCTTGTTCACCGGCAGGCGCAGGGTGACGGCGTTCGGGTCGCCGGCGCCATGCTGCTGCCATTCCGGACGGCCCTCCACCTTCACCTCCGAGGCGTCGTTGAGGAGCTGGGCGTATTCGATCTTGTCCTTGAAGAAGCCGTCCAGGTGCAGCTCGACGAAGGGCCAGGCGAAGACGTGCACGTACATCCGGTTGGTCTCCGGGTTGTAGGTGAGCCGGCAGTCCCGTGGGGCTTTGAAGCCGTCCGGCGCCTGCGTGCAACCGTAGATCGAGCGGCTGTGCCGCTTCATCCACTCGCCCATGCCGGCCAGCCGGTCCAGCGCCCGCGCGTCGAACTCGCCGCGACCGGTGGGGCCGACGTTGAGCAGCAGGTTGCCGCCTTTGCTGACGCTGTCGATGAGCATCTGAATGAGCATATCCACGCTCTTCCAGGTTTGCTCGTCGCGATGGTAACCCCACGAGCCGGAGAAGGTCTGGCAGGCTTCCCATACCACCGGCTGGCCGTTGAAGGTCACCCAGCCTTCGGGCTGATACTGCTCGGGGGTTTTGATGTCCCAGCCCTCGTCCAGGTCAAGCCGGTCGTCGAGGATCACGTCCGGCATCAGCTCGCGCACTAGCTTATACAGCTCTTCGCTCTTCCAGTCCGCGCGCCCCTTGCCGCTGCCGTCCGGCCTGGGATAGCTGAAGTCGAACCAGAGGATGTCCACCTTGCCGAACTCGGTGAGCAGCTCGCGCACCTGGCCGTGCAGGTACTCGGCATACTTCGCCTGGTCGCGCCCCTTGTTCATCTCTGCGCGGTTAGGGCTGTTGCGGTAGGGCCCGATATGCGGGTCGATGATGTAATGCGGGTGGTGCCAGTCGATCAGCGAGTGGTAGAAGCCGACGCGCATGTCCTGCGCGCGGAAGGCATCCACCATCGGGCGCAGCAGGTCCCTGCCGCAGGGGGTGTTCGTCGCCTTGTAGTCGGTCAGCTTCGAATCCCACAGGCAGAAGCCTTCGTGGTGCTTGGTGGTGATGACGAAATATTTCATGCCGGCGTTCGACGCTGCCTTCGCCCACAGCTCGGGGTCGTACAGGTCGGGGTCGAAGTGCTTGAAGTATTTGTCATAGACTTCGTCCGGTATCTCTTCGTTGTTCTTCACCCACTCGTGCCGCGCGGCCAGCGCATACGTTCCCCAGTGGATGAACATCCCGAAGCGATCGCGCACGAACCACTTCGTATCGCCCGGCGTGGGCAGGGTCTGAACGGTTGGGTAGGCCATAATGTTCCTCCGTTAGAAATTGTGAATAGTGAATGATGAATTGAGAATGGAGAATTGGCATATCATTCTCCATTCTCAATTCACCATTCACCATTTCAATCAGTGTCCGTCCGCCGGTACCATGTCGCCCACCTTCAGCGGCAGCGCGACCGGCCGGTTCTCCAACAGGCTGCGCGCGCAGGCTTCGGTGAACTCCATGTATTTCACGCCCTGCGCGAAGGTGGTGCAGGTGACGGGTTCTTCCCCGCGGATGGCATTGATGAATTCCTCTTCCACCCGCCAGCTTCCTTCTTCTTCCGGGGGAATTTCTACCTCGGGGAGCGCCTGATCGGTTTTGCGTCCGCCGTAGAGTTTCTCCTCGGAGAAGCGCAGCGTGCCTTCGCTGCCGAACAGCCACGCCTCCGGCGGGCCGGCCAGGCCGCTGACGTTGGAGATCTGCAGGTGGGCCTGCGCGCCACAGGCCAGGTCGGCGATCGCGTCCACGTGCTCGGGGATGCGCACCGCGCGCATGACGCCTTGCGCGTCCTTGCGCATGGCGGCGAAGGTCTTACCGCGCGCGGTCACCTGCACCGCCTCACCGGCCCAGCGCAGCAGCGATTCGTACCAGATGCCCAGCGACATGGTGTTGAAGCCGCTCAGCTCGAAATCCTGCCGCCAGTGCAGCGGGGCAGCGGGATCGAGGAAGCCGCCGTTGGCGCGTACCTCGACGGCGAGGAGGTTGCCAAGATAACCCTCGGCGATGAGGCGGCAGATCGTTTTATCTACGCGAAGTGTGTGCGGGGCGGGCACCAGCATGGCGGTGAGGGTGGGGTGCTGATGCGCTGCTTCCAGCATCAGGTGAGCCTGGCGGGCGTTCATCGCCATGCGCGCCTCGCAGAGCACATGCTTGTTCGCTACCAGCGCCGCCAGCGTTACCGGGCAGTGCAGGTAAGGCCAGGCGCCGATGAGGATGGCGTCGGTGTCCGGCGCCGCCACCAGCTCCTGCCAGCGCTCATACATGGTGGGGATGCCGAA
>Ga0172369_10003837_pt1 | contig 19533 bp, 18 predicted proteins | sample LakKiv25m_FD_114539 | JGI IMG/M metagenome (GOLD analysis project Ga0172369, IMG submission 114539) | Freshwater microbial communities from Kabuno Bay, South-Kivu, Congo - kab_022012_11.25m | ecosystem: Environmental > Aquatic > Freshwater > Lake | place: Democratic Republic of the Congo...
CGTAACGTAAAAACTTAAAGCTAAAGTAGGTGATGCCCATTGCCAAAATCATCGGTCGGGTGGCCACTCGCAAAATATCCGCCATTGTGACGCTTCTCCAAACGGAAGGTTGGTCGGGTTTTTCTTCTTCCTCTGCAATGGCCGACAGACCCACTTCCTCAGGGCGATTGCGCTGCCAGAGGTACACCAGCAGCCAAAATCCACCCATGACCAACGAGCACGCCCAAAACGCCGTTCGCCAGCCGGCATAAGCCCAGACAAAGGAAGCTAACATTTTGACGCCGATATTGCCGACGATATAGTTGGTGGACATAATGCCCAAGATGGTGCCGCGCTCCTTTGCCCGCAGCCAATACGCCGCCGTGCCCAAAACACCTGGCCAGCCGCTGGCTTGTGCCAGGCCGTTTAGGATCATAAAGCCCATTAATGTGGCATAAGAATTAGCAAAACCAAAGGCGATATTGCACCCCATAGAAATGGCCATGCCGGTGAGCAGCAGTACGCGTGGTCCGAGCTTGCGCCCCAGCGCGCCGTTGACAAACTGGCCAATCATGTAGGTGATGAGAAAAACGCTCCAGACGTGCGCCAAGGAGCTGGCGTCGAGGCTGAATTCATCGCCAATGGGCTTTTTGAGCACGCCGTAGCCCTTGCGGGCAAAATAATAGCCAACGTATGCAAAGTACGTCGAGGTCAGTACCTTCCAGCGCCAGATTTTTTGTTCACGGGACAGCGATCGTTCTTGGGGGTGTTGTGATTCCATTTTGAGAAAGAGTCCCGACTGATTGACAACTTGCCTAATCATCGCAGTTGCACGACCGGTTCCCCGCAAAAGCCAGTCTGGCAGCGGCGAGCTAATTTCGTTTGGCCAAGGAGCGGATGGCATCCGCCATATAGTCCAGATGTTCTTTTTTCTGCCGGGGATTGAGCGGCAAAGTGACCAGCCGCTCGGCAGCCGCTTCGGCTACCGGACATTCGCCGGGTCTATGCCCGCGTCGCTTAAATGCCTGCGTCAGGTGCAACGCCGGGTAATGCGTTCCGAGCTTGATGCCGTATTGGTGCAGCATGGCGTAAATGAAATCTTCCCGGTTCATGCCGAACTCGTTCTCGTCCATTTGCACCATATACAAATGAAAAGTGTGTTTGAATTCATCGGGTACTTTTGGCAGCACCAGGCCGGGGATGTTCGTCAGCGCCTTGGTCAAATACTCCGCATTCTCGTTTCTCAGTCGATTGAATGTGTCCAGCTTTTTAAGCTGCTCGATGCCCACAGCCGCTTGGATGTCGGTCATGCGAAAGTTGTAGCCAACGTCGTCGAAATTCTGTCGCCAGAACCGCTTCCCCTTGGGGTATTTTTTCTCGTCGATAAGGCAGTACTTGGTGCTTGGGCCATAGACGCGGGTGCAGTGCGAGCGATATAGCGAAACTCGCTCGAATAGCGCAGCGTCTTCGGTCACGATCATGCCGCCTTCACCCAGAGTGGCGATATTCTTCTGCTCATGAAAGCTGAAGCAGCCAAGGTGTCCAATGGTGCCTGCCTTTTTCCCCTTGTATTCGCCACCGACAGCGTGACAGGCATCTTCGATGACGTAAAATCCATGTTGGCGGGACAATTCCATGATCGGATCCATATCGCAGCACAGACCATACAAATGCACGGGAAGCACTGCCTTGGCGTTCGGAGTGATTTTCTCTTTCAGCTTGTTTACATCCATATTCAAGGAGACCGGATCGACGTCGACGAAATCAACTTGTGCGCCCAAAACGGCGGCGGCGCTGGCGGTAGCAATCCAAGTGAGCGGCGTGGTGAGCACTCGATCCCCCGGCTTGAGGCCAATGGCAACCAAGGACAGGAATAGCGCGGCAGTGCCATTGCTGACGGCTTTTGCATACGGAACGCCATGGTAATGTGCAAAATCGCGTTCGAACTGTTGGGAGTACGATCCGCTGGTGGGCGCGCCTTGCCGCAAAACCTCCAGCGCCGCGAGCTCTTCCTCCGGACCGTAGATGTTGCCGAACTTGATTTGCAGGTCGTACTTGATTTCCGGATTAGACATGAGTTCCTTTCTCAAGTTTGAATATTTCATCTAAAGTCTCGTCAAAGCTCAGAAAGGGCGTTTGCAAGAGAGCGCGAGCTTTGGCGTTAGACAAAGAAACGTCCTTAGGGCGTGGCGCTCGTCCGGACAGCTCGGAAGCATTCTTGACCATGACCAAACTTACATCGACCTTTAATCTACTGGCGAGGCGGCGGCCGGTTTCATGGCGGCTCAGGCGCTCATTTCCCGCCAAATGGAAGATGCCGCTCAGGTTCCTATCGGCTAATTCTAGCAACGCCTCAGCAGCAGTGCCGACATAAATTGGCGTGCGGAATTCATCGTCCGGGAAGGCGATGGATTGGCCGGCGTGCAAGGCCTGGACGGCTTTTGCCATATAGGAATTGCCGCGGGAGAAGGCTGGCAAACCGGCAACCAACGATAATCGCGCCACCACAGAGCCGGGGCATCGGTCCAGCACAATTTGTTCTGCCGCGACTTTTGTCCGCGCATAATGATTCAACGGCTCCGGTGAGTCTTCTTCTGAATAAAAGCTCCTGGTCCCTACGAAAACCGTGTCTGTCGATGTGAACACCAGCTTGCTGCCGAATTGCCGACAAAGGTGCGCCAAATGCTCCGTCACACCTACATTCAATCGGGTAGCTAAATCGGGCTTGGATTCGCAGACGTCAATATCTGACATGGCGGCGGTGTGAATGACTGCCGCTGGGCGATTTGTCCGGAAGATAGATTCCAACAACCCGGCATCCAATAGGTCGATAGAATGCCAGGCCAAGTGAGCATGCCGGATCGGAGCCGGTTCAACGTCCAAGGCGACGACTTTCCACGCTTCCAGCGCGCGCAAGAGAATGTGTCCGCCGACAAAACCGGCAGGGCCGGTGAGCAAGAGAGTTTTGGCCACCATTGCTTTTACTCTATGCTTCGGGGAGAAGCACCACTTTACCGATAATTTCACCGCATTCCAAAGCGTCCAAACCCTCCTGAAATTTCTGCAAAGGAAGGGTTCTGTCAACCACAGTATGGATTTCTCCGCGCGAAACCAAATCAACTGCTTCATAGAGATCGCTTAGAGTTGCGCCCACTGAGCCAAGAACGTTTTGTTCAAAGACCACGAGCTGAATGGGATGCACGGTGAAGGAATCCTGCGAGTAGCCAATGAACACCAGCCGTCCGCGCCGCCCCATGGCTGCAGAGGCTTCCTTCATGGTTTCACCGCTACCGACGCATTCAAAGACAACATCCGCGCCCGCACCGCCGGTAATCTGACGTATGCGCTGCGAGACAGATTTCTCTTCAGCCGCATTTACCAAAAACTCGGAGCCGAGGCTTTGAGCTTTGTCCAGCTTGGCCTTGGTTCGGCTCACTGCGATCACCCGTGCGCCCTTGGCTCGAGCAAGCTGAACCAGTCCCAGGCCAACGCCGCCTATGCCATAAACTACCGCCCATTCGCCAAATTGTAGCTCCGCAATCTTGGCGGCATGCACGGCAGTGGTTACCCCGCAGCCAATGGGAGCAGCCTCTTCATCAGTGATATTATCCGGCAGTTTTACCGCGTTTCGTGCTGGCACGGCGATGTATTCTGCGTAGCCGCCATCGGAAACGAATCCGCATTCGGCGCGCAAGTTCGGACAAAGCTGCTCATCGCCCGTTCGGCAGTATGGGCACTGGCCGCAGCCAGCATAGTAGTAGAGGATGACACGCTCGCCAATTCTCTCCTTGGCAACGTTGTCGCCCACTTGCTCGATCACGCCGACCATCTCGTGACCCAAGGTCATCGGCGCGACGCCAAGATTGAGCAGCCCGCTCTTGAAATGCAGCTCTGTGTGGCACATCGCAGCTGCCTTGATGTGGACCAGCACTTCTCCCTTTTGCGGGTCAGGCTGATCTATCGTTTCTAATCGAAACTCTTTTTGAGGACCGAAATATCTGACAGCCTTCATTGCTTACCTCCGTAAAATTTGCTGCTCAGCGATCTTGAAGCATTTTCGCCGCATGAGGATCAGAATATAGCCCGAATTCCGCAATCAGCGGGCAGGCACGGGATTGGTCGATGACCAATCTCAGCCGCCGAGCCGTTGTCTCGGGAATATGAATGAGCCTTTTGTATCCGATGGTCGTTCCCTGAGCGACTGTTTTCCAGCCGCCGCTCTCCTCAATTTGAAGATTGAACGCCTGCACTCTTTGGCCTAAGGCGATTAATTCTTGTATACTGACGACATTGAACTTTTCACTTTTGTCCAATTCTACCTCCAAAGAAGCTTTAGTCACGCTATCGTCAGCGGCCCAATAGGTCTTGGGATTACCGTCCAAGACCTGCTGGGCGGAAAAGTCCGTTGAGTTGCCGCGAACATTGCTCGCATAGGCGATTTTGCCCGCGGCAAGGTTGGTTTGAAAAATTTCCCGTAAGGCTGTGACGAATTCGCGCAGGCGCTTAATGTCGGCATCCGCCAATAATCCACGATTGTCGGGCGGTACGTTGAGCAACAGAACGCCGTTCCTGCCGATGGATTTAAAGTAAATGTCAAGCAACTGCTCGACAGATTTGGGCTGCTGGTTCTTATGCCAAAACCAGCCGTCGCGGATGGAGACATCGCATTCGCCGGGAACCCAATCTGGGCCGTTAACATCGCCAGTGTTGAGGTATTGGGTGTCGGCTTTGCCGACCGCCACTTTGGAGCGATCCATCATCGACCAACAAGTCTCACCGGCAAAACCAGACTCGTTGCCAATCCAGCGAATATCGGGGCCGGCATTGGAGAAGATCACTGCCTGCGGCTGCAGTTGGCGGATGAGCGCCCAATACGCCGGGAAATCATAAACCTGACGCTTGCCGTTTGGTCCTTCGCCGCAAGCCCCGTCGAACCAAAATTCCACCAGCGTACCGTACTGGGTGAGTAGCTCATGCAATTGGGCGGCGTAATATTGATTGTAAGCAGGGCTATCGCCATAGCTCGGCTCGTGGCGGTCCCAAGGAGACAAATATATTCCCATTCTCAAGCCTTCTGTATGGCAGGCTTCGGCCAGCTCGCGGACGACATCTCCTGTGCCGTTGCGCCATGGACTGCTTTTTACGGAGTGATTGGTATAGCGGCTTGGCCAAAGACAAAAGCCATCGTGATGCTTGGCGGTAAGGATGAGCGTTTTGAATCCTGTTTCCTTGGCCACGCGTGCCCACTGCCTAGCATCCAGTTGGGTAGGATTGAATACCTGTGGATCTTCCGTGCCTTCCCCCCATTCGCGGTCGGTAAAGGTGTTGACGCCGAAGTGCAAAAACATCGCCAGCTCGCCTTCTTGCCAAGCGATCTGCCGAGCCGTAGGAATGGGTAATACCGGCAGGGGTGGTTTGGCCATGCTCGGCACGCTTGCGGCTTTTTGTGCACTGAGAGAATGAGGCACAGCCAGCACCAACATGAAGGCGCAGGCCGTAATAGAAAGGAGGGGTAAGCTTTTCGATCGCATCATTCAGCCTTCAAAAATCAAACATTAAAAATCAAAATCTGAAATCAAAATCCAAAATGTGCAGAGAAGACCCGGCCTGAAAGCAGATTCCTGTTTGTGAATAAATTTGTCTCTGAAGAATATCCGTCTTGTCACGCAGGATTTAACCAAGGCTTATCGAGACGCGCATATTTTTGCATTTTGTTTTGTCATTTTTCACTTTCAAATTTCTTATTTTTCCTCGGGTTTTTTGTCATTAGTGACAATAGGCCTACGAATTGATCGGATGGACATCAAGGATTCTCCATGAAATAATAGCCGAGCATGTGGCAAACGATCAAGTGGCTGTCCTCGATCCGACCCATGTGCTGCTCCGGCACCAAAATGTTGAGGTGGGCCAGGATGGCCAGTCTGCCGCCGTCTCTTCCGGTCAGGGCAACGGTGCGACAACCGATGGAATTGGCGTATTCAACTGCGCGGAGAACGTTGGGCGAATTCCCCGAGCCGCTGATTGCCATGACAAGATCACCTTTGCCGGCAAAGTTTTTCAACTGCTCAACGAATATCTGCTCGTAGCTGATGTCATTGGCATAGGCGGTGATAACCGGGGTGTTATCCGTCAGCGCTATAATGCGGAAGCGTTGGTCCCGGCCGTAGCTGGCGCCTTTGAGGATGTCGCAAACGAAATGAGATGCCGTAGCTGCACTGCCGCCATTGCCGCAGACAAAAATTTGCTGTCCGGCATCGCGAGTTTGTTGCAGCCATTCTGCGGCCTGTGCGACCTTTTGCAGGTCGATTTGCCCGATGGTTTCAAGTAGACGGTCTATGTATCGGGAAAAGTAATTCTTCATAATCGTTCACCGGAAAGTCTTTGTAAAGAGCTTACCACGGAAATAAAACGCTTCTTATTGATAGCGACCAAAGTCGGGCCAATAATTCATCTTGTTCAAACGCGGACAAGGCCGGTCATGCCATAGGCATCCTCCCGAGTCAAGGAAAGGATCTCTGGCTTGTAGTCTAAACTTAAACCAGGGAAGATACCTACGGTATGACACCATCAGTCGTCATGACTGAGGAGAACAATTTCCGTCATTATCGAGCGGCCCAGCGGCCATGGAAATTCCTCCGTAGGAGGTCTCTGTGAGACCGAAATCGGATTTGGGATCGGCGCCAGAGGCGCCTCCTACCAAATAAGAGGAGGCCTCACCACATCAGTAGGAACCCTCGCGAGAGGGACGTAATACTTATGCCACCTCCAGCGCCTTGCTCAACGCGAGGGCGCCATAGAGCACACTGTCATCGCCTAAAGCCGCGGGAAGGACATTGATCCGCGCCTGCGACCAGCTTGTGATCTGCCGGCGCAGCTCCTGACGCAACGGCACAAAAAGTTTATCGCCCGCCTTGCTGATGCCGCCGCCGATCACAATCTTTTCCGGATTGATTAGCATAATGCATGCCTTCAGACCCAACGCCAAATCCACCACATATCGGCTTACAAAGTCAGGATTCGACAACAGCTCTTCTGCAGGCAGTCCGTAATCTTTTTCCAGCCATAGACCGCTGCACATGCGTTCGTAACACCCCTTTGCGCCGCAGAGGCAATCGGGTCCATCAGGACGAATGGTCAAATGTCCGATCTCACCGGCATAAGAATCCGCGCCGTGGTGGATGTGACCGTTAAGGATGATGCCGCCGCCAATGCCTGTGGAAAGCGTCATGTAGAAGAGCGGATCGTAACCAATGCCCGCGCCATAATAGGCTTCGCCCAAGCCTCCCACGTTCGCATCATTGTCCATAGTAGCGGAAATGCTCAGTTCCCCTTCGATGAAATCCGACAGGGCAAAGTCTTTCCACCCGCCCACATGCGTCGAAAGGGCGATCGTTTGTCGCTCAAAATTGACCGGCCCGCCAAAGCCAATGCCGCAACGGGTGAAGGGGATTTTTTTCTGCCATTCGCTAACGATAGAGACAATCTGCTCCAGCATCCAATCCCGACCGCCTTCTTTGTCTGTCTTTCTCGATTCGCGCAAAACCATTTGGTCGTTGTCGAATGCCGCCAAAGTAAATTTGGTCCCGCCGATGTCGATAGCTAAGGTGTGCATTGAGGTTCATCCTTTTCAGGTTGAATGTGCAAAGCAAGCCGGCTGACCTTTTGTAGCGGGTTGGGTTGCCGAGCGGTCAGGTTCGCTCTTGTTCTACAGCTCATCTGCAGCGCGGATCCCGCGCAAGTGACAGGTCTCGCCCCAGGTCACCAGCTTCCATTGATCATTCTCAACGTGGAAGCGATTGATCCCGGCATTAAAAAGCTTGATGATAATTTGCATGCTCAGGGGCAGACCAAAGGCAAGACGGATGAGGTCAATGAGCACTCCGCCATGGGTGACAACCAGCACGCGTTCGCCCGGATGGCGATGGATGACGTCTTTGATGCACGCTACAGAACGTTCGTACTTTTGTCGCCGGCTTTCGCCTTCTGGGATGACGTAATCCGGGTCGCCGCTATGAAAAAGAGAATACACTTCCGGAAAGCGCTGCATGGCTTCTTCTTTGGTAAAACCTTGGAAGACGCCCAAATCTCGCTCACGCAATCGGCTGTCGGAAATGATTTCGCAGCCAATTTTTTCGGCGATGTATCGGGCGGTTTGGTAAGCGCGCTTCAAATCACTGCTATAGAGCGCAGAAAAAGACTCTCCAGCCAGCCGCATGGCAATGGCTTGAGATTGACGAATCCCTCTGGCATTCAGCTCCACGTCTTCATGTCCCTGCATGCGGCCGTCGGCGTTCCATTCCGTCTCGCCATGGCGTATGGCAATGAGCTCGGTTACGATTGTTCCTCCAAATCAGCTTTCTTTGCACGATGGCTGATGAGTCTTTCTCCCGCAAAACTCAGGAAATACTTTTGGCGATGAATATACAAAGCGGAAACGATCTGTACAAACATTTTATCCGCGTCAAGGACTCTTGAGAAAAGCGAAAAGGGCAGAAGTTAGCCGGGCTTTGTTGGAGCAAGAAACTTTGCAAGCGTTGTTTTTCTGCTTGATTATCTCTGGCAATTTTGGTATTCTAAGCCCGGATTTTTGTATGCAGACAGAAAGAAGGGTTAAGGCAGAATGGAAAGCGTAAAGTGGGGGCTAATCGGCTGCGGCGATATTGCACAAAAACGGGTCGCGCCGGCTTTGCGCGATTTGGAGAACTGTGAGCTGATGGCGGTCAATCGCGCTCAATATCAATTGGCTGAGCCGTTCGCAAAGCGGTTTGGTGCAAGAAGGTGGTACGCCGATTGGCACGAGCTAATCGCCGATCCTGAGATAGACGCCGTGTATGTTGCTACGCCTGTCTACCTGCACGCGCAACAAACGATAGCTGCTGCGGAGGCCGGCAAGCACGTGCTGTGCGAAAAACCCATGGCTTTGAATGTCTCCGAATGCGATAGCATGATTGCGGCCTGTCAGGGGAATGGCGTTAAGCTTGGCATCGCCTATTATCGGCATTTTTATCCGATCATCGAGCGTTGCAAGGAGATCATTTCCGCGGGGGAAATCGGCCAGATCGTCATAGTGCAGGTCAATGCCTTTGAGTTTCTCGATCTTCAGCCGGATCACCCGCGCTACTGGTTTCTCAGAAAGGACCTGGCCGGTGGTGGGCCTATGTTTGATTTTGGTTGTCATCGCATTGAGGTTTTGCTGAATCTCTTCGGACCCATCAAACGAACGTTGGGCGTGACTTGTAATGTATTGTTCGAGCGTGAGGTGGAAGATACCGCGACTGCGCTGTTTCAGTTCCAGCGCGGCGGACGCGGCATTTTGACGGTCACCCACGCAGCTTTTGAGTTCCAAGATACATTGGATATCTTCGGCAGTCTCGGCAGCATTCACATACCGGTGCTTAATCGGAGCACGGTCATAGTGAAAACCGCCAGCGGCGAGCGCCAAGAGGAACACCCGCCACACGCAAATCTCCATGCACCGTTGATTGATGATTTTGTCCAAACGGTCTTACAGAACCGTGAGCCAAAGGTGAATGGGGAGATTGGGCGCGAGGTGGCAAGAATTGAAGAAGAAATTTATCGCAATTGATTTTTTATTTGAACAAGTTGTAGTCAGGTTTTTGGTACGCGGATGAGAGCTGATACAATGGATATGGGAATGAGCAGAAAAGCGCCTAGTTTCCATTCGTCTCGCCCGCAAATTATGAACTTTCAAAACAATCCCTGCTTTTTCTACATAGCTTTAACGCTAACGTATGGAGCGGAGGTAGAATGGCCATTTTAGAAGTGGATCGAGTGAGCAAATCTTTCGGCGAAGTCCAGGCGGTGAACGAGCTAAGCTTTGCCATCGAGGATGGGCGAATTTTTGGACTCTTGGGTCCCAACGGTGCCGGCAAAACCACCACCATTCGCATGATCATGGGCGTTCTGATGCCGGACAGCGGCACGGTCAATATTTTCGGCCAGCCGTATTCCGTAGATGCCGGAGACGCAATCGGCTTTTTACCCGAAGAGCGCGGGCTGTACAAGAAAATGAAGGTGATCGATACCTTAATCTTCTTTGCGGAAATCAAAGGCCTCTCGCGAAAGCAATCCCTCAAGCCGGCGGACGAGTGGCTGGAAAAGTTTGAGCTGGCCGAATGGCGCGACAAGAGAGTCGAGGAACTCTCCAAAGGTATGCAGCAAAAGCTGCAATTCATTTGCACGATTCTCCACCGACCCAAGCTTATTATCCTGGATGAGCCGTTCACCGGGCTTGATCCCATCAATACCAATCTGCTCAAAGACGTGATGCTGGAACTAAAGCAGGGCGGCGCCACCATCATCTTTTCCACACACCTCATGGAACAAGTGGAAAAGCTGTGTGAATCCATTTGCTTGATCAATCACGGCAAAAGTGTGCTAAGCGGGTCATTGCCGGCCATCAAGGCGCAATTTGGTCGCAACCGGGTGCGCTTGGGTTATGACGGCGAGGCGGAGTTTTTAAACGACCACTCTTTAGTATCTGCTTACGATGATTATGGTCAGTACGTGGAAATTCGTCCGGCGGAAAACGTATCGCCGCAACAGATATTAGCCAAAGCCATCGAGCAGGTGACCGTACAGAGTTTTGAAGTGGCGGATCCATCGCTCAATGAAATCTTTATCAGCGTCGTAAAGAATTAGGGAGGCTCATCATGGACAAGACCTTATCTCTCATCAAGCGCGAATACCTCATCCGGGTGAAGACGAAGGGCTTTTTGGTAGGAACTCTATTGATGCCGGTATTCATTCTATTGATGACGTTCCTAAGTCCAATCATGGCCAAGATAAGCGAAAAGGCGAGCAAAACCACTAATGTGGCTGTCATAGATTTTTCCAAGCAAGTGTTCTGGACTATTAAAGCCTCCCTTTCTTTGGACAAGCGCACCAGTCAGGGATTGCCCTTGTACAACATGCAGCGGGTCGAGGCTACTCCGGAGGGGCTGGCAGCGGCCAAGGAAAACCTGAGTAAGGAGGTTAAAGATGGGAAGCTGAGCGCATACCTCATCATTCCAGCAGACATATTGGAGAAAAACCAATTCGAATTGCACAGCAAGAACATCAGCAACTTTGCATTCAATCAGGCCATGGAAGATGCTATTTCCAGCGCGGTCATCAAGGCGCGGTTACAGCGGAGCGGATTGGATGCGGATTTGGTGCACAAGCTTAACCGGCGGGCCAACGTCAAAACCTTCAAGGTTGGTGAGGAAGGAAGCAAAGAGGAAAGCGGCGCTGTCGCCTTTTTCCTGAGTTATGCCATGGTCTTTATCATGTATATGGCTCTGGTATTCTATGGCACCTTTGTCATGCGAGGAGTCATTGAGGACAAAAGCTCACGGGTTGTGGAGGTGATCCTCTCCTCGGTCAAGCCGCACCAGCTCATGGCGGGAAAGATCATCGGCATCGGCGCGGCCGGCCTGACCCAATTAGTCATCTGGGCAATTGTTGCGGCGCTTGTTTCCAGCTATGGACTATTGATGGCCAAGCAATTCGCTCCGGCAGTGGACAAGATTGCCATCCCGTCGGTATCGATCTGGGTATATATCACCTTCGTCAGTTTCTTTGTTTTGGGCTATTTCCTGTACTCGACTCTTTATGCCGCCATGGGCAGTCTAGCAAACGCCGAGAGCGAGGCCCAAAGCATGCAGTGGCCGGTAGTGATTTTCTTGATCATTGCCTTCATGCTCATGTTCGCCATCATGAATAGTCCGGACAGTCCCTTGGCTGTGGTGCTGTCTCTCATCCCATTCTTTGCGCCGATTCTCATGTTCTTCCGCATATCCGTCAATGCTGCACCTGTGAGTCAAGTGTTGTTGAGCATCGTTCTGTTGGCAGCGACCATTTGGGGACTCATTTGGATTACCGGAAAAATTTTCCGTATCGGTATCTTGATGTATGGTAAGCGGCCAACCTTGCCGGAGGTGATGAAGTGGATAAGGTATTAGTAAGCAGGCTTTAGGCGATGGAAAAGGTGAATCAGGATTGAATTCGATCGTTTAAAAACGGCCACAGCAATTGTGGAATATTAGATCGGCAGGCAGGGTTTGCTTGGCAATGAACAAGCCACCAAGTTTCAAAACTCGACCGAATAATTGCCAAGGAAAATACCATAGATGGAGCGAACAAATCACGATCTCCTGTCGCCCTCATTGAAGCGTGTTGCTTTTAGCGCCACGGTTCATTGTCTGACCGGCTGCGCGATCGGGGAAGTTGCGGGCATGCTGATTGGCAGTACTTTTGGCTGGGGAAATGCGGCAACCATTGCACTCTCAATCGTGCTTGCCTTCATCTTCGGCTACTCGCTTACCATGCTACCTTTAGTAAAGATCAAGCAGGCCATGTCGGACTGCATGGGCATGAGCACCATTGAGCGAGCATCGGGCTTTTCCCAATCTCAGGAAGGTAACTTTTCGCTTGACAATAGGCGCGTTTTTTATGAAATTGAATTGATTAGTTGAGAGCGAATTCCGCCCAATTCATGTCATCAATTTGCTAAGTAACCGATGGTTTTTCTCCGGACGGAAGGCAGTCCGGTTCTGGCGTCAACAAGGTCATTCAGACGAGTGGAAGAAGAAGCTGATGAAGCCAAGATTGTACATGGAAACCACCATACCAAGCTATCTTGTCGCAGCACCCAGTAGGGACTTGGTCGTGGCGGCGCATCAACTGGTGACAAGAGAATGGTGGGAGAATGAAAGGCAAAACTTTGACATTCATGTCTCCCAGTTTGTCTTAGATGAAGCGGGGGCAGGAGACCCTAATCTTGCTAAACAGAGGATAGAGATTATCTCAAGGTTGCCAAAACTGGAATTGAATGAAGATGCCAAATTACTGGCGAGCGCTCTCATAAACGCAAAAGTCATTCCGGCAAAAGCAGTAATCGATGCAGCCCATGTAGCAATTGCGGCTGTTCACGGAATGAATTTTCTGATGACCTGGAATTGCGCTCATATTGCAAATGCAATCATGTCCCAATCAATTCAAGATGTGTGCAATAGTAACGGTTTTAGTTGTCCAATAATTTGTACTCCAGAAGAACTAATGGGAGGATAACGGTATGTTCAAGGACCCGATCGTTGAGGAAGTGCGAAAAATCCGAGAAGAACTGGCGGAAAAAGGTAATTTTGATCTGGAAGAGATTTTTGCCCAAGCTCTGAAACGGCAAAAGGAATCCAAAACTCCGACAGTTTCTTATTCAAAGGCTAAAAAGGAGGATCCCCGAAAAATAGCCCAGCAATAGATGGCGAATTTGCATAGGGGTTCGTAGCTATCAACTTTAAGAAAACTTGTTCAAGACTCAAAAGTCGGCATAAGAAAGACTCAGAGGGAGAAGATTGATGAGAATTCTATGTGTATGCTATTCTTCGTCATTTCTTGCTTACTTTAATTTGTTGGCGACAATTCGGCAATTGAGAGTCCCGCAACGGCATACATCACAGTTACTGGAACCAAATATCATTAATCTTGGATGCTGTTACCTTATTCAGAGATCTCGGGCAGTCTCCTTAGACTATGCGTGCTCTAACAACTAGGCATGCGACGTGCCGGCTACCTACTCATCTTGAGGCAATCGCTTCCCCCGAATATACTCATCAATCCCCCTCGCCGCTCTCCGTCCTGCTCCCATCGCTAAGATCACTGTTGCCCCGCCGGTGACAATGTCGCCTCCGGCGAACACTCCGGGCTTGGAGGTGGCACCGGTATTTTCATCCACGACGATCGTGCCGCGCTTGCTGATCTGCAAATCAGGGGTGGTTTGTGAGATCAAGGGATTCGAGCCGTTGCCGATGGCAATGATCGCTACGTCCAAATCCATGAGATACTCGGAACCCGGCATGGGAACCGGTCGCCTGCGACCGGAGGCATCCGGCTCGCCCAGTTGCATCTTAATGCAGCGGGCGGCTTTGAGCCAGCCGTTCTCGTCGCCGATGAATTCCACCGGGGCGGTGAGCATGATGAATTCGATGCCCTCTTCCTTGGCATGGTGCACTTCTTCGATTCTGGCTGGCATTTCCTTCTCCGAGCGGCGATAGATGATATAGGCGTTTTTTGCCCCCAGTCGCTTGGAAACACGCACCGCATCCATGGCGGTATTGCCGCCGCCGATAACGGCCACGTTTTTCCCCTTCACGTCGATGATCGGCTGATCGTATTCCGGGAAACGATAGGCCTTCATCAGATTCACGCGTGTCAGAAATTCATTGGCCGAGTAAACACCGATCAGGTTTTCCCCAGGAATTTCCATGAACCAGGGCAAGCCGGCGCCGGTGCCGATGAACACGGCGGAATAGCCATCGTTCAAAAGCTCATCGATGGTGTCGGTGTTGCCGATTACCGCATCGGCGACAAACTCTACCCCCAACTTGGCCAGATTTTCTATTTCCTGTTTGACGATGGCTTTCGGCAGACGAAATTCCGGAATGCCATAGGTCAGGACGCCGCCCAGCTCGTGCAAAGCTTCAAAAACGGTCACCTCATAGCCCTTTTGCGCCAGATCACCGGCGCAGGACAATCCCGCCGGGCCGCTGCCGACGATGGCGACCCGCTTGCCGTTTTTCGCTTTGATTGCGGGCACGGAGAGTCCCACCCGTTCTCGCTCATAATCGGCTACGAACCGCTCCAGCCGGCCAATGGCCACAGGCTCGCCTTTTTTGCCGATGATGCAGGTGGCCTCACACTGCTCTTCCTGCGGGCAAACCCGACCGCAAATGGCGGGCAGCATATTGTCTTCCTTGATGGTTTTTGCCGCGCCGAGAAAGTCACCCTTCGCCACCAGGGCGATAAAATCTCTGATTTTGATCTGCACCGGGCAGCCATCGATGCACACAGGCTTGCGGCACTGCAAACACCGCAAAGCCTCCTGCACCGCAAGCTCGGCGGTGAACCCTAAATTGACTTCATCAAAGTTGTGAATTCTTTTGCCGGGATCCTGCTCCGGCATTTTCTGACGGGGAATGCTCAACCTCCCTTTTCCGACCACTTTTTCCACTCTTTTCCTCTCCTGAGAAACGAATTAATATCTCTGTGCGTGCGGTAGCTTGCACTCTTCTATCATCCCTTGCCGAAAGGCGTCTTCGTGCTGTTGCAAGAACAGCTCTAATGAGGTTTTCTCATGTAGCAGATAGGCCCGGTTGCGTTTGGCCAAAACATCATAGTTTACTTTGTGCGCGTCGAATTCGGGGCCGTCTACGCAGACAAAGACCGTCTTGTTGTCCACGATGGCGCGGCAGCCGCCGCACATTCCAGTTCCGTCCACCATGACCGGATTCAGGCTAACCACCGTCTTAATGTTAAATGGTCGAGTAACGTCGGCAACCCTTTTCATCATTGGGATCGGCCCGATGGCCAAAACTAAATCTATCTTGCGCCCATTGTTCAGCAAATTGCCCAGCAAGTCGGTGACGAATCCGCGCGTTCCATAAGAGCCATCGTCGGTGGTGATGTGCAGTTCATCGCTGGTGATTCGCATCTCTGATTCAAGGATCACCAGCTCTTTTGAGCGGGCGCCGACAATGGAAATGACGTGATTCCCGGCTTTCTTTAACGCCACAGCCGTGGGATAGGCGATGGCCGTGCCGACGCCCCCGCCGATAACGACCACGGTTCCGTAGTAATGAATTTCCGAGGGCTTGCCCAAGGGGCCGACGATGTCCATGATGCTATCGCCAGAGTTTAGCTGGTTAAGCTGTTTGGTGGTTTTGCCGATGCCTTGCACGATAATAGTCACCGAACCTTCCGCCATGTCCGAGTCGGCGATGGTCAGCGGAATTCTCTCCCCTTTTTGCGTTACGCGGACGATGACGAATTGACCGGCTTTTCGTTTGGCAGCGATTTTGGGCGCACAGATGCGAAACAGCTTGATATCCGGCGCTAGGTATTGGGCATGAAGAATTTTGTGCATCGTAATCCTTTTGAATAATGCCTTTTTCAATGTTGTTTTATTTTTGCCGAAACATCATTTGCACGGCTTGGGCTGGTGGACATTTACCAGCCCAAAAGGTAGGGGAATTAATTGAAAAATACAATATCCTTTTGCTCGATCCAAAGGGCAAGGTAGTATTATTGAACCTGAATTTTTAAAACGAACAATGCTAAAAAAACGCAAAACCCCGGTGCCCGCTAAACACACGAAAGAACGCGAAATTGAATTCAGTCTTTCGCGTATTTTCATGTGTTTTGTGGGCTGATTTCTCAACCAACTTTTCATTTACGAATTCTATATTGAATCTGACCGCAGATCAAATCATCTAATTCAGCGTCAAAGCGTAACAATGGAAACTTAATCAATGAGGTAAAATAGAATGAAGCAGACGAATTATGGTCTTAGCAAAACGAGCCAATTATCCTATGAGCAGGCGCTGGAAAAGGTGACTGCTGAGCTACAGAAAGAGGGCTTTGGTGTCCTTACCGAGATCGATGTAAAAGCCACGTTGAAAAAAAAGCTGGACGTGGATTTCAAGCCGTACAAAATTCTCGGCGCTTGCAATCCGCCATTTGCTTACAAGGCCTTGCAAGCGGAGGAGCAGATTGGCCTGATGTTGCCGTGCAACGTCATTGTTTATGTCAATGATGCCGGCGAGACGGTGGTTTCGGCCATCAACCCGATGGCATCGATGCAAACTGTCCAAAATCCGGACTTGGAAGGAATCGGAAGCCAAGTTGCCGAAAAGCTCCGGAGAGTCATTCAGGCTGTGTAGGCAGGCAAACTGCAAGCGGCAGGACGCAAAAGGATTCTGGCAAAGCGAGGATGAAAGGTCGTGAACACAGATTCGTCGCAGAAAAATGAAATAGCGTTGCGGGAATCGTCATCCGCGGGAAAAGATGGGCTGGCGACTCTGGAGATACCTATTGAGGGCATGGAATGCGCTTCCTGTGCGCTCACCGTCGAAAAAGCGATCCATTCTGTGAACGGAGTCAAGCAGGCAAATGTGAATTTTGCCAATGCAAAGGCGATGGTCTCCTTTGATCCGTTACAAACGGGAATTGGCTCCATCACCGATGCGGTGTTGTCCTCTGGCTACCAAGTCGGTCGTGCAACCATGCGAATTGGCGTCAAGGGCATGTCCTGCGCCTCCTGTGTCAGTCGGGTAGAGAAGGCTCTTGGAGCTGTTCCCGGCGTCTTGCAGGCATCGGTGAATTTGAGTACGGAAGAAGCCAACGTCAGCATCGTTCCGGAGATGGTGGATTTTGCCAGGCTGAAAGCGGCAGTGGAGAGCGTCGGATACGAGGCCGTAGCGATTCAAGATGATGTAGCGCAGCAAGACTTGGATCGGCAGCAACGGGAAGCGCATTTCAAGCGGCTGCGCAACAAGCTCATCTTTGCATTGGCTTTCACCATCCCCATTTTGTTCCTCTCCTTCTCGGATATGGTCTCGTTTGGTCACAGTGTCCCGCCGCAGACGCGCTGGAAGGCTCTGTTCCTCCTCACTCTGCCCGTTCTGGTCTTCTCCGGAGCGCAGTTCTTTGTCGGCGCCTGGAAGTCGCTCAAGCATCGCGCGGCGGACATGAACACTCTGATCGCGGTCGGCACCGGAGCCGCGTTTTTGTACTCCAGCGTCGCCACTTTCTGGCCGGCTCTCTTTCCTCAGGGGCTGTTGAATGTCTATTTTGATACCACCGCCGTCATCATCGCTCTCATTTTATTGGGCAGATTTTTAGAGGCTCGGGCCAAAGGACGCACTTCTGAAGCCATCAAACGGCTGATGGGCTTACAGCCGAAGACCGCGCGGGTCATCCGGGACGGCCAAGAGACGGATATTCCCATCGCTCAGGTCGTCGTTGGGGATGAAATTTTAGTTCGCCCGGGGGAAAAGATTCCAGTGGACGGTCTGGTCACGCAAGGCGCCTCTTATGTTGATGAGTCTATGATCACCGGTGAGCCTTTGCCAGTCGAAAAGAGCGTCGGAACAGCGGTTGTCGGCGCAACCATCAACAAAACGGGTTCCTTCCGCTTCCGCGCTACCAAAGTCGGCAAGGATACGGTATTGGCGCAAATTATCAAGATGGTGAAAGAAGCGCAAGGCTCCAAAGCGCCGATCCAGCGCTTGGCCGACGTCATCGCCAGCTATTTCGTCCCGGTGGTCTTGGTCATCGCCATCCTGTCGTTTGTGGCCTGGTTCGACTTTGGCCCGCAGCCCGCTCTGACCTATGCGCTGATAACTTTTGTCACCGTTCTAATCATCGCTTGTCCTTGCGCCTTGGGTTTAGCAACGCCGACCTCCATCATGGTTGGAACCGGCAAGGGCGCGGAAAACGGCATTCTCATCAAGAGCGGTGAAGCTCTGGAAACAGCGCACAAAATAAACGCCATTGTTTTGGACAAGACCGGGACCATCACCCTGGGCAAGCCCTCGGTGGTGGAAATGGTCACCGCCAATGGCTTCCCGGAAGATGATCTGCTGCGTTTGGCTGCGTCGGCGGAGCGCGCCAGCGAGCATCCCTTGGGCGAAGCGATTATCAGCAGCGCAAGGCAAAAGGGATTGAAGCTGTCCGATCCCGAATCTTTTTCCGCTATGCCCGGTCACGGCGTTTCAGCCAAAGTAGATGGTCACGCGCTTCTGCTGGGAAATTTTAAGCTTTTACAAGATCGCGGCATTAGCTTTGACGGCATGGAGACCCAAGCCGCACGCATGGCGGACGTGGGCCAAACGCCCGTCTTTGTTGCGATGGATGATCGAATCGCCGGAATCATCTCTGTGGCCGATCCGATAAAAGAAGACTCGCCGAAGGCGATAGCTGCTTTGAGAAAACTGGGGATCGAGGTCGTTATGATCACTGGCGATAATCGCCGTACGGCTGATGCCATTGCCAAGCAAGTGGGAGTAGATCGGGTGCTGGCCGAGGTGCTACCGGAGGACAAGGCGCTGGAAGTGAAAAAGCTGCAAGGAGAAGGCAAAGTCGTAGCTATGGTGGGCGACGGCATCAACGACGCTCCGGCCCTAGCGCAAGCGGACGTCGGCATTGCCATCGGCACCGGCACGGACGTGGCCATGGAGGCCGGGGACATCACATTGATGCGTGGAAGCTTAACCGGCGTCGTCAACGCCATTAAATTGAGCAAGGCCACCCTGCGCAATATCAGGCAGAATTTGTTTGGCTCCTTCATCTACAACACTTTGGGCATTCCCGTGGCCGCCGGAGCGCTGTACCCCATTTTCGGCATTCTGCTTGATCCGATGATCGCCGCCGCGGCCATGGCCACCAGCAGCGTGACGGTGGTGAGCAACGCACTGCGCCTGCGCCGCTTCAAGGCGGATGAGTAGAAGGAGGAAATCAATATGGAACTGTCGCAAACTGTCGTGACCGTCGTCGGCCTGGGGCTTTCCATTGGGGTGATTTGGTTCTTTTTCTTTTCTCAGCAACAAAGAAAATGATCCAAGTTCCCGCTATTGAATCAATTGGACCAGAAAAATTGTAACCGATCACAGGATGCTGTCACCCTTGCGCATGCAGGGGTTTCCTTCTACCGTGCATTGGAAAGGAGATTCCTGCATCCGCAGGAATGACAGCGCTGGCAGGACACCCCGTGATTGGCTA
>Ga0172369_10003838_pt1 | contig 19520 bp, 19 predicted proteins | sample LakKiv25m_FD_114539 | JGI IMG/M metagenome (GOLD analysis project Ga0172369, IMG submission 114539) | Freshwater microbial communities from Kabuno Bay, South-Kivu, Congo - kab_022012_11.25m | ecosystem: Environmental > Aquatic > Freshwater > Lake | place: Democratic Republic of the Congo...
AATCATCTATAGTTGAGTTCGAAAGAACGTTCTTAATGTCCACTTCTACTTCGCTCAGTGCAAGCACCACGGCTTGACAAATATTTACATTCGGTTTAATATATCAATATGCTTAATACGCAAGACAAAAAATATATTTCCAACGAATTAGCTACTCAGATTAGCAAAGCTCTAATAGAAAATAATAAAGTTTTGATAAATGGAATAGGGGAACTTTTTGATGCAACTAATGAAAGAATCGATAGAGTCTTAGAAAAGCTCGATGATTATGACAGAAGATTGGATAAAATTGAAGAAAAAGTTTTTACCACTACCAGCGCCTAGAGCGGGGTAGTATTTTTGTTTTACTAACTCCGCCGCTTTAGGCGGATTTTTTTAATAACCTTTATTATTAAAAATTTATATAATTAAAAAATATGGAAGATAAAAATTTAGAAATGATGAGGCATTCTTGCGAGCACGTCCTGCATCAGGCGATGACAGACTTGTTTACCGGTTTAAAACGGGCCATGGGTCCGGCGACAGATGAGGGATTTTATCATGACTTTGATTATGATAAAAAAGTTTCCGAGGAAGATTTTCCCAAAATCGAAAAAAAAATGCGTGAAATCATAGCTGCCGATCTGCCGATTACTCGTCATGAAATATCAATTGCTGAAGCAAGAAAGCTGTTTAAGGATAATCCTTATAAACTCGACTGGATTGACCGTGTTGAAAAAAAAGGCGAGAAAGCAACGATCTATTGGACGGGTGAACCGGGAAAAGCCGGATCGGACGTTGATCTTTGCAAAGGACCTCACGTAAGTTCAACTGGAAAAATCGGTCCGTTTAAACTTTTATCAATCGCCGGCGCCTACTGGCACGGTGACGAGAAAAACAAGATGTTAACAAGAATATACGGTACATGTTTTACGACGCAGAAAGAACTTGATGAATATCTAAAGCGGATTGAAGAGGCCAAAAAACGCGATCACCGTAAACTTGGAAAAGATTTAGATCTCTTCGCCTTTTCCGATCTTATCGGTAAAGGCCTACCGATGTTAACGGCTAAGGGAGCGACGATCCGCCGGATCTTGGAACGCTTTATCGTTGACGAAGAAATCAAACGAGGTTACCAGCACGTGATTACCCCACCACTGGCCAAAGTGGATTTATACAAAACATCGGGTCACTATCCTTATTACAAAGAAACAATGTATCCGACGATGAAGATCGATGACGAAGAGTTGATATTGCGACCGATGACCTGCCCGCATCACTTCATGCTTTTTAAGTCGCGACCCCACAGTTATCAAGAAATGCCGGTGCGCTATGCCGAGATTTCACCGCAGTTTAGATATGAAAAAAGCGGAGAACTAACCGGCTTAATTCGCGTACGCATGTTTATGTTGGCCGATGCCCATATTATGACACCAATTAACCAAGCTAAAAGTGAAATCGTTCAGGTTTTGGATCTGATCGATTTTGTCAACAAAGCTCTCGGAATGAAAAAGGGCGTTGACTACCGTTATAGATTATCCCTCGGCGACCGGTCCGACACAAAGAAATATTATAAGGACGACGCCGCTTGGGATAAAGCGGAAAAAGTTTTGAAAGATGTCCTTGATGAGATAAAGGCGCCTTACTATGAAGCAAAAAACGAAGCCGCATTTTACGGCCCGAAAATTGATGTTCAGATAAAAAATATCGCTGGTAAAGAAGAAACGGCTTTCACTGTCCAATATGATTTTGTCATGCCTAAAAGATTCGAGATGAGATTCATCAATAATCAAGGAAAAGAAGAAGAGCCTGTCGTCATTCACCGAGCTTCTTTGGGTTGTTTTGAACGAACAATGGCTTTCTTGATTGAACATTATGCCGGAGCATTTCCATTATGGCTGGCACCAGTTCAAGTTTCAGTTTTGCCTGTTTCTGACAAAGTAAGTAGCTATGCTCAAACAATCCATAAAATATTTTCTGATGGTGGTTTGCGTTCCGAGTTAAATTTAGATAATAAAACACTGGGTGCCAAAATCCGCGAGTCCACCTTGCAAAAAATACCCTATATCGTTATAATTGGTGAACGAGAGTTAGAAAGTTATAAAGTTAATAAAGTTCATAAAGTTAGCATTAGAACAAGAGAAGGAAAAGATATGGGAGTGTTGGATGTTTATCAATTTATTGAAAAATTAAAACAGCAAATTGAGAATTTCTCATAAAGTCCGTCAGCCGAGAAAGTATTATTTTACAAATTTTCGTATCCAGGCCTCGACGCTGCGAGTGATTGATGATAAAGGATCACAGATTGGAGTTATCTCCAAGGAAGAGGCTTTAAAGCTGGCTGAAGAACGGGATATGGATTTGGTGTTAATCGCGCCCAATGCCAAGCCGGCCGTCGCAAAAATAATTGATTTCAGAAAATTCCTCTATCAGGAAGAAAAGAAGTTGAAGGAAGCGAGAAAAGGAATTAAGAAAAGTACGGTTAAGGATATCAGTCTGTCGGCTTTTATCGCGACTGAAGATTTTGCAAGACTGGTCAAGAAAGGAAAAGAATTTTTAGCGGACGGCAACCAGTTAAGATTAAATTTGTTATTGAGAGGAAGAGAGATTACCAAAAAGACGCATGCCTTTGAAGTTGTTAATAAATTTATCAGTGAATTGGGAGAGGTTAATTTAGCCAAGCTACCGAGGCTTGAGGGCCGGGTAATCAGAACCGTGATCGCCAGAAAAAAATAATAGAAATTTTATTTAATAAACCAATGCCAAAACAAAAAACCAGAAAATCAGCGGCCAAAAGATACAAAATTACCAAAACGGGAAAATTGCTTCACCGTTCGCAGTATCTGAGACATAAACGCTCGAAGAAAAGCAAAAAAACTTTAAGAAGCTTAAAAACTTTAAAAAAAATCAGTAATAGATACCATCGAACGATCAGTAAAATGTTGGGTATAGCTTAATTATTATTTAAATTTATTTATGGTTAGAGTTAAAGGAGGATTGCAAACAAGAAAGAGACATCACAAGTTATTGAAAATGGCAAAAGGGTTTTGGATGACCCGCCATAAGCAGGTTAAGAAAGCTAAAGAAGGCGTTCTCCATGCAGGAGAATATGCTTTTACCGGCCGGAAAAATAAAAAAAGAGATTTCAGACAGTTATGGATTATCCGCTTAAACGCCGCTCTGACTCAACTGGGAGTTAGATACAGCCATTTTATCCATAAACTAAAAACCAAGAACATTCAACTTGATCGAAAGATATTGTCACAAATTGCCATCGACTATCCAAAATTGTTTGAAAAAATAGTGGCAAGTGTGAAATAATATCATATAAGCCCATGAATGAAATCGACCTTCAGCAATCTGAATCACGTAAGTTAATAGATAACGTTAGTTCTTTAAAAGAATTGGAAGATCTAAAAATAAAGTACTTGGGGCGGAACGGGGTCATCAATAATCTTCTTAAAAAAATTATTACTATTTCCAACAAGGATAAAAAGACTTTCGGACAAAAAATAAACAAACTGAAATTAGCGATCAATCAATTAATTGATGCAAAACAAAAACTATTAACCGCCAAAGAAAACACTTCGGAGTTGGTCGATGTAACACTCCCGGGTAAAAACTATCCAAAAGGCAGTCTGCACGTCATTACCTACGCCATCGAAGAAATAACGCGTATCTTTGAAAAAATCGGATTTATAAATATGTCATATCCGGAAGTCGAGTGGGATTTTTTCGCTTTTGAAGCACTTAATATGCCTGCCGACCATCCGGCGCGTGACGACTTTGAAACCTCGTTTATTGACGCGCCTCTTGATAAAAAAATGGGCAAGATGGTTTTGACACCGCATACGTCGTCGGGAGAAGTGAGGGAGATGTGGAGATTGGGAAAACCTCCTATCCGGATGATCAATATTTCTAAATGCTATCGGCCCAATTGGGACGCCACACATACACCGATGTTTTACCAGTTTGAAGGACTGTGTGTCGACAAAGGAATTAACATCACTAATCTGAAAGGAACTTTGGATTATTTTGCCAAGGAATACTTCGGGGAAAACAGGACTGTACGCTTACGGCCATTCCACTTTCAGTTTACCGAGCCGTCTTTCGAAGTCGACATTAGCTGTGAAATCTGCGGCGGGAAAGGAGAAATCAACGGCAATAAATGCAAGGTGTGTAAATCCGGCTGGCTCGAGCTTGGTGGCACCGGTATGACTCATCCCAATGTGTTACGGGCCGGCAAAATCGATCCTGATGTTTATACCGGCTGGGCTTTCGGATTTGGCATCGAGCGGGTAATCATGATGAAATATAAATTGGAAGATATCAGGAATTATTACACGGGAGATGTCAGGTTTTTGGAGCAATTTTAAAAATAAGTTAAAATTCAAAAGTTAACAGTCAAAAGCACAAGTTTAAATCAAAAAGTTATAATGCTTTTTACTTTTTGCTTGTGTTTTTGACTTTTGGATTTTAACTTTTAACTTATGAATATAAAGATAACATACAGTTGGCTTTTAGAATATCTCGACACGGATGTCGATCCTTATGAGATCCAAAAGTATTTGTCCCTATGCGGTCCCTCAGTTGAGACGGTAAACAAAGTGGGAGACGACTATGTCTTTGACATTGAGATTACCTCTAACCGCGTCGATATGGCATCTGTCTTCGGCGTTGCCCAGGAAGCTTCGGCGATTTTACCCCAGTTTGGTAAAAAAGCAAACCTAAAATTCAATCCGCTGACAGAATATACCTTCGACAAAATAAATACAAAATATGCGAACAAATATTCGCTAAAAGTGACTTTAAAAGATAAGGAGCTTTGCTCCAGATTCAGCGCTCTGGTTTTTGAAAATATAAAAATTAAACCGTCTCCTGAAAAGATCAGCAAAAGACTTACTCTTTGCGGTATCCGCTCTATAAACAGTGTTGTCGATATTTCTAATTACTTGATGCTTTCTTTAGGACAACCTGTGCATGTTTTTGACTTTGACCAGATAAAAAAATCAACAATGATTATGAGAAAAAGCAATAAGGGTGAAAAAATTGTTACCCTTGATGAAAAAGAAGTAACTTTGCCCGGCAATGACATCATCATAGAAGACGGAGAAGGGAGACTGATTGATCTTTGCGGACTTATGGGCGCAGCCAACTCAGCCGTCTCCACCAAAACAAAAAACGTTTTGCTTTTTGTCCAGACTTATAACAAAGATTTTATCAGGAAAAGCACAATGACCACCGGCCAAAGAACCGAGGCTGCTACTTTATTTGAAAAAGGTCTTGATCCCGAAAGAGTGGAACCGACATTGGCTTACGGTACCGAACTTTTGGAAGAATTTGCAGAAGGCAAAGTGGCTTCACAACTTATAAATATTTATCCTGAACCTTATCAGGAAAAAAAGGTCGATCTTGATTATGAATCTTTTAAAAAAATAATTGGTATCGATATCAGCAAAGAAGAAGTTAATAAAATATTATCAGGGCTGGGTTTTAAAATTTATAATAATGAAATCGGTGTTCCTTCCTGGCGGCAGTTTGATATTAATATCAAGGAAGATTTAGTTGAAGAAGTGGCCAGAATTTATGGTTACAATATATTGCCCAACAAACTGCAACCGGTCGTTTATCTGAAACAGCCGGAAGAAATTGAAAAATTATTCAAAATCCAATTAAGAATCAAGTATCTGTTGAAACACCTGGGGTTAAACGAAGTGTTAAACTATTCAATGATTTCAAAATCGACGATCTTCGAAAACAATCTTGGAATTGAAGACCATTTGCGTCTGTCCAACAGCATTTCTGAAGATATTGAGTATCTGAGAAACAGTCTTGTTCCATCTCTCGTCAAAAACGTCAAAGACAACACGAGAAAAAAAGACGTAATAAAATTATTTGAAATTGCCAAAGTTTATCTACCGAGAAAAAATGATTTACCCGAAGAACCCTATAAACTGGGAATTGTTACAAATACCGATTACCTTGATCTAAAAGGAATTGTTGAGTCAATTTTAAAAGAGTTAAATATTATTAATTATACTTTTGAAAAAGCGACAGATAAATATTTTTCTCTTAAAGTAAATTTACTGATAGATAATCAAAATGCGGGATATCTGGTAAAAAAAGATTCTGTCTTTATCGCTGAACTGAATCTCAAGGATTTAATCAATGCATACCGGTCATTTCCCAAATACCGGCCGCTTAATCCTTATGCGGTCATCAAGCTTGATAAAACTTTTGCCCTGACCGATAATCTGACCTACGATGTCATCCAGAGATCGGCCCGACAATCCAAACTCCTGCAAAAAATAGAAGTTGTCACTTTGTTTAAAAACAAGCTGACTTTACGGTTCTATTATTCTGCCCTCAACCGGAATATCACCGAAGAAGAAGCGAAAGAAGAGCTTATTTAGGACAGTCTTTGGATTTGGTGAAACCGGCCGATACCGCTTCTGTTTCAGTGCAAAACCAGCGATCTGAAGTTCCCGGTCGGATCGAAATCTTATCGTAGTTGTAACAAACCGGCAGGTGATAAATCCGTGTGTTGTCTGCATCTCTGTAATTCCCTTTAATGAAACAATCAGATTTTTGTGTCCGACAAAGAGAGGACCATACACCCCGGCCTAAATTTTTTGCTTTGTCCGAAGTTCTTTCAATTGTTAATGATCTGTCAGTCATGATTTTTCCTTTGTAAAAATAAGCCAAACCCTCTTCGACCAGCGCCTCATTGATTAGTAGATTATTATCATAGACATAAGCTAAAATTCTTCCGAAATTATCCTTGCCGATTTTTTTATAATTGATCTTCTTTCCACCGATCAGATTCTCCAATCTTGTTTTCGCTTCAGTTCCCAGGCACCCTTGCGGATATTCCGGCGCATCAATTTCGTATAATCTGATCCTTTCACCTGACCCAACATCAAAAGTATCGCCGTCAATCACTTTTGTTACCCGATCTTCCGCCAAATTTTTCTTATGGGGATTCAATATTGAAGGATTAATTTTTAAGAATAAATAACCGTTAAGAATTAAAGAACTAACCAAGAAGAATAAAAATAGTCTTTCTTTTGAAGACATAAAATGAGTATAACAAAATAATAGTTCAATCGATTAATCGATTGAACTATTTATGGCGTATATAATCCGACCACGGCGGTCGGAAAAAGGTTGGCGCATTCTACTGATTAGAGTAAATATAAATTTTTTACAATATTTTTTTTAAATATTTTCCAGTATAAGATTTATTTACCTTGCTCACCTCAGTCGGGGTTCCGCAAGCGATTAGTTGGCCGCCCTTCGCGCCGCCTTCGGGACCAAGGTCAATCACCCAATCGCTATTTTTGATAACATCAAGGTTGTGCTCGACTACCAACACCGTGTTGCCATTATCGACTAATTTATTGATAAGGATCAGTAGCTTTTCCACATCGGCAAAATGCAGACCCGATGTCGGCTCATCCAGGATATAAAACTCGCCCCTTGCCTGAAGTCTGCTGGCTAATTTCAACCGCTGAGACTCGCCGCCCGACAAAGTATCCAAAGTCTGACCCATCTCCATATAATCCAAGCCCACTTCATCCAAAAGATCCATCTGCTTTTTGATCTCTACATCATCAAAAAAATCCCTTATTTCGCTGGCCGTCATCATCAAAACTTCCGCAATAATTTTTTCCTTATATTTATATCTCATCACTTTTTCCTTATAACGGTTGCCATTGCAGCTCTCGCATCTTATCTTCACGTCACCCAAAAAATTCATATCCATCTCGATAAATCCTACACCCTTACACATTTCACACCCACCATGGGAGTTGTAGCTGAAAAGATTCGGATGCATATTATTTTCCCTGGCAAAATACTCACGGATCCGGTCAAACGCTCCTACATAAGTCGCGATACAACCTCTTTTGTTAGCGCCGACTGCTTTTTGGTCAATCAAAATAACTTGGTCTCCTTGTTGGCTAATGATTTCCTCGACCAGTGAACTTTTACCGGATCCAGAGACGCCGGTCAAAGCAACCGTGACGCCAAGAGGAATATCTAAATCTAAGTTTTTCAAATTATGACGCGAGGCATTCAAAACCTTCAGATGGCCCGAAGCTTTACGGTAACCGGACTTTACTTTAATTTTTTTAGCACTACCAAGGTACTGGCCGGTCAATGACTTTGGATTATTTATAAGATCTTTAATTTTTCCTATGGCGACAATTTCACCGCCTTTTTTCCCGCCGCCCAAACCCACTTCGACCAGATAATCTGCGCTTTTGATCACCGTCTCGTCATGTTCAACCACAATAACGCTATTGCCGTTTTCCCGCAGCTTTTTTAGGTTCTCAACGACTTTAGTGACATCGCGCGGGTGGAGACCAGCCGTCGGCTCGTCCAGTACATACACCGTCTCAATTAAGTCGCAACCGATCTGCCTGGCCATCTTTACCCTCTGAGCTTCGCCTCCGGAGAGAGTGTCGGCCGAACGGTTCAAAGATAAATATCCGACTCCTACATCGATAAGACTTTGCAGCTGCTCAATCAGCCTTGGTTTGATCGCCTGCGCATTTCTGTGAGTGATACTATTGACAAAAGCCAGACACTCATCCAAAGGCATATTACCAACCTCACCGATATTTTTCCCGTTAAGCCGTACCGATAAGGCAGCCGTATTCAAACGTCCGCCATGACACTCCGTACAGTCGACAAAATTAAAATACTTCATGTCATTTTCCGAAGGACCGCGATGCACTTTGGTGTTGCGGTGCATGATCCGGTAGACAACGCCCTGAAAGGTAAAGCGGTCAACCAACTCATCCGAGTGGGCTTCCAATATCTCCGGCGGAGCAAATAATAATTTTTCCAGCAAATACCTGTCATAATCCCTGATCTTGGCGTCCATGTCAAAATAATGACTGGCCTTGATGATGCTCCACTGCCGGCCACCGACATACCATTCTTTGGGCCTCATCGCGCCGGTATTCAAACTTTTGTCAAAGTCCAAAACCTTATGGACATTCACTTCGACCGACCTGCCTAGCCCTTTACATTTTTTACAAAACCCGTAAGGATGATTAAATGAATAATAAGACGAATCCATTGAAGGAAGACCGACCCGTGAGTACAAAAGACGGAGGTAAGTATAGCTCTCGGTAAGCGTGCCTACAGTCGAGCGGGGATTGCCCCGTACCCGATCCTGACTAATGACAATCGAGGCTGACACTCCCTTAATTTCATCGACACTAGGCCGGTTGCTCTTGTGAAGATACCTGCGGGCAAAAGAAGGCAGCGACTCAAAATACTGCCTCTCTCCCTCGCGGGCAATGATATCAAAAGCTATCGTTGATTTACCCGATCCTGAGACTCCAACTAGACAAACCACCTTATTTCTCGGAATATCAATATTGATATTTTTTAAGTTATTTTCCCTGGCTCCTTTTATTGTTATCCTATCCATATGGCTTGACATTTAACTGGTGATAGGCTATTATAAAGCGTAACGTTACGTCATTGTCAAGAGCATATGAATAACCTAATCACAGCCGGAGAGTTGGCAAGACTCGCCAGCACCACCAAAAGAACGATCCAGTTTTATGATCAAAAAGGCGTATTAAAACCGACTCATGTAAATGAATCTAAATATCGTCTCTATCAGGAACGACAGGTTCTTGATTATCAGATGATTTTGCTTCTTTCCACTTTAGGCGTCCCATTAAGCGAAATAAAAGGTTATTTAAATAAAAAAGGTGGCTTGTCGAATTTATTTAACGAGAAAAGGCAATTGATTAAAAATGAAATTGAACGGCTTCGGTTTTATTTGGAAAACATCGAACAGTATCAAACCAATCTTAAAAAAAATGGAACTTTGGTCAATCCTGTCATCAAGATGATAAAACCTTTTAATGTATATTATATTGAGAAAGTCGGGTCATACGCCAAAATAGGTAAATACTGTAAGGAATTAAGCGAGATGTTTAGTGATAAAGGGGGGAAAAACTTCACGACACTGGTTATTTTTGATGATCCGGGCTATCGACCAAAGGAAAGCCATTTGAAAATCTGTACTTTTGTCAGGGAAAAAATGAAAGTGAAAGAAAAATATAAGAACATTGTCCGGCAGACAACTTTCTCTCCTAACAAAGTAATTTCATATGTCTATCGCGGTGGTGGCGACATGCTGTCACTATTTTGGAAGGAACTTGAAAAATATTGTAGGTTAAAAGGATACAAAATAAAAACTGATATACCGGATTATGAAGTATACTGGCAAGTCGATGCAAACCCAGTTAAACAAAGATTCGAAATCTTTCTTCCCATTGACTGAGACTACTTGTATTACTCGAATTTTTAATCTATTATTTTAAATAAGAAAGTTATAAAAAATTATGGCGTTTGAAATTCCTAAGATTAATATAACAATTCCTCCCATTAACGTTGGAAACACTAATATAGATCCCCAAAACATCGTTCCTACGTTATCCAAGTTAAACCCAATAAAAGATATCCCGACAATTCTGCCAAGTGGGTTACCCAATAATGGAAATCTAACGATTCCAACGATTAGTGTCGACATGAAATCAACTATTCAAAATCCCATAAGTAATTTTATTGATAGTTTAACCAGAGGAATCTCTGGTTCTGTCAATAATTCAGTTAATGAAATAGGCAAAAATGCACAGGGTCAAATTAACCAAGCGATAAGTGGGATGATCCAGTCAGCATCTGACCAGTTAAACCAGTCCTTATCCCAAGCTTTTGGAGGACTAGCTCCACTAATAATGTCAGCAGTTTTAATCATAATCGGATTAATCATCATTACTCTTGTTTTGGGAATCATACTGCTTATTATTTCCTTGGTGAGAAAAATAGTAAAACGTTGAAGTAAAGATGTAATCAGACAAACCCATAATAAATCCACCTCCGAGGTGGAATTTTTAATCGGCTGATTGATTAACACCAAATTTAATTGTTGACTCGCCACTTTTATCTTTCTGGTTGGTTGCTTTCACTTTATATTCATAAACACCATCTGTAAGATTCACGCTTTCGTCAATTTCTTTTTTATTTTCGTCATAGTTTTTAATTTCGCTGTTGTTGATATATATTTTTATGTTTTTTATATCGAAATTGCTGGTGATTTTTGCTTTCAAATTGACAGTGTTTGAACTCAGTTTCTCTTTGTTGCCCGGGCTGGTGATTGAAACAACAACGTCTTCGTTCGATGCGTCAGAAATATCGGTTGGCGGTTTATATTTGTCGTCACTCTGCCCCCGCGCCCACGCATCAATCGCTTCCTGCCAGCGGTTCTTGCCGTCGGCTGACACCGGATCGTTTTCTGTGATAACAATATAATCTTTTTCATCATAGTTACCCGATTTAATTTCAACATCGTTGGCGAGTTTACCGGTTGATTTGGAAATCTTCAGTTTTTTATAAAAAGGGGAGACGTCTTTAGGTTCAGTCCCTTCAATAAAATACTCCGAGCGCGTCGGATAACCGTCTTTGGGCAAACCACCCAGGTAAGCATCAATTTGCAGTGCCTTAACTTTATCCGGCTTATCGATGATTCCATCTTCATATTTGCCGAGTTTTCCTGACAGAATTTCCCGCATGATCGAATAAAAAATCGAAGAGGCGCCGGTGGCCCCTGATGCCAGTTTTGGATCCATTTTAGAGTTGTCATTGTTACCCACCCAGACACCAACTGTAACTGACTTGGTATAACCGACAGCCCAGTTGTCGCGTTTATCATCGGTTGTTCCGGTTTTCACTGCCACCGTTCTTCCGGGAATATTTAAGTAGGAATTAGGACCAAAAACATCGACACGGGCATTATTATCAGATAAAATATGGGAAATCAAAAAAGCGATTTCCGGAGTCAATATTTTCGTTTCTTGGCTCTTTTTTTCTTTTAATATTGTCTTATTTTTATAGTCTTTTACCTCTTTGATTGATTGAATATCTCTTTTTATTCCGCCGCTGGCAAAAACCGAGAAGGCTGAGGTCAGATCAGTCAAGGTCGTTTCTCCTCCTCCCAATGTTAGTGACAATCCAAAACGCTTCAGATTAGCGTCAGTTGGAGCGAAAGTAGTTAAACCCATCTGGTCGGCTTTTTCCAGAAAACTCCGCAGACCGACCATAGCGATTAATTTAACGGCCGGAATATTGATTGAGTTACCCAGGGCAAATCGTAATTGAATCGGGCCGCGGAATTTACCGTCATAGTTCTCAGGTGTATAAGCGTCATTACCATCCGGGGTAAAAGCGGTCTTAACATCCATCAGGGTCGTGGAAGGCGTATATCCTTTTTCAAAAACAACCGCATAGGTGATCGGTTTGACTGCCGAACCCGGTTGACGAAGTCCCAAAGCAGCATTAAATTTACCGAATTTTTCGTCAAAATAATCATATGATCCGACCATCGCCAGTACTTCGCCTGTTTTTGAATCGAGAACTACCACGGCTGCATTGGTGGCGTTTAATTTTTTTATAGAGGTAATTTCTTTTTTGACGGTTTCCTCTATTCTTGATTGAACTTGGGAAGAGATCGTAGTTTTGATTTTTAAACCCTGTTCAAATATCTTGGATCCGAATTCGTTTTCTATTTTGTCTTTAACATAAAAAATAAAGTGGGGGGCACTGATCGCAAATTTCGTACTTGTAAATTTTATTTTATCGAGCTCTGCTATTGACTGCAGTTCCTGTTTTTTAGTAATATATCCGTCTTCACGCATTCTCCTTAATACGTCTTTAGTCCGGCCTTTCCAGGCGTCTTTTTTTCCGATTAAAGGAGAATAATAAGGCGGCCGCTGCGGTAAACCCGCTAGAATTGCCGACTCTACCAAACCAAGGTCTTTCGGCATTTTACCAAAGTATCCCTCCGAGGCCGAAGCAACCCCGTAAAAACTACCACCATAAGGAGCTTCATTAAGATACATTTCTAAAATCTGATCTTTAGAATAACGTCTCTCAACCTCGACTGCCAAAATCCATTCTTTTATCTTCCTTGAAGCAGTCTGTCTCGAATCCAGTAAAACGTTTTTTATTAACTGCTGGGTAATTGTCGAGCCTCCCTGAATCGCTCCTCTAAAAACTATGCTTAAAACCGCCCTTAAGATGCCGATTTCTGAGATACCCTTGTGTTTATAAAAATTTTTATCTTCAATCGCCACGGTCGCTTTTTTCAAATAATCGGGTATTTCACTGAAGGTTACAGGTACACGGTTTTTATCTTTATACATTTCATAGATAACTTTTCCGTCCCGATCATAGAAAACCGTAGAAAATCCGGATGTTTGTGATAATTTACCGGGCGAGGGAAGATCTTTGGCATACCAGGCAAAGATGATAAAAGAAAACAAAAATCCGCCAACAATCAGCACGGTTAGACCAAGCAAAAGTTTAAAAATCAACGTCTGATTTTTATATTTATTCTGCCAGTAGCGTTTTCTGGGCGAATTAATCATTGTTTAAGTATAATATAAAATATGAGATTAAGAAAACTGTTCAATCCTCACCGGATCTGGAAAATTATCATGATTATCGCCACGGTAATTTTGGTTTTATCATCTTTAACACCTTTTTTGTTTATTAGATAAATCTAAGTTAGTAATCACAAATGACAAATCACAAATTCACAAATCAATAACAAAACTCAAAAATCAAAAACTGTTTTGTTATTTGAAATTTGATATTTAAATTTGATTTGTTATTTGATATTTGTAATTTGAATTTCATGTTATGGATTTAAATTCTCCAATAAGTTCTTTGCCCCATACCAGTCCCGTTACTCTGCGACGTTTTCGCTCAATCGGGATAAATACCTTTGCTGATTTATTGAATTATTTTCCGTTCCGCTACGAAGATTATTCGATAGTATCAACAATCAATCGACTGCAACCGGGAGAAACAATAACTATTCGTGGAAAGATTCTTGATCTAAAAAACGTCTATACAAAACACGGCTTGAAAATTCAAAAAGTCGTAATTGAGGACCCGACGGGCAAAATCGAAGTTGTCTGGTATAACCAGCCGTATTTAGTCCGCTTGTTTAAAGTCGGTGATTTATTGTCAGTGGCCGGAACCGTGCAACAGTTCGGAACTAAGCTATCAATCCAGCCCTACGATTATCAACTGGGTTCAAATCGGATTCATACCGGCCGTCTGGTTCCGGTATATCCTGAAAAAAAAGGTTTATCGGCAAAAGTAATTCGGGAAAAAATCTTTTGGCTGCTAAGCAATGTTGATCTTCCGCCGGATTCCTTACCGGAGAAAATCGTTAGCTTTAATCATTTGACCGATCTGCCGACCGCTTACAAGAACGTACATTTTCCTGAAAATAAAGCTCTTGCACTTGAAGCGAGAAACAGACTGGCGTTTGATGAACTTTTTCTCGTCCAGTTATCGGCCGCATTATTAAAACAGTCTCGGAATAAACAAAAAGTCAATCATCAGCTTGTAATTAATACGGACATCCAACATAAATTGAATTTATTTATTGCCGGCTTGCCTTTTCAATTAACTAGAAGTCAACAACAGGTTGTTAATGAAATAAATTCAGATTTAATTTTAAAAAAACCGATGAACCGATTTTTACTGGGAGATGTCGGTTCGGGAAAAACAGTCGTTGCCACGATCGCCTGTTACCTTACTCATTTAAACCATTATCAGTCATTATTTATGGCGCCAACCGAAATACTTGCCCATCAACACTATCAAACAATTTCTAAGTTATTAAAACCCTATGATATTAAGGTCGGTCTTTTTACCTCATCAAAAAAAATAAAACAATATGATCTGATAATCGGTACTCATGCCTTGTTAAACGAGAAGCTGCTTTTTGAAAAAGTCGGCTTGGTCATCATTGACGAACAACATCGTTTTGGCGTATCTCAAAGAGCAAAATTAAGAGATAAGGGCATTAATCCGCACCTTCTAACAATGACCGCCACACCAATTCCCCGGACGGTGGCGTTAACCTTGTTTGGCGAACTGGACATGTCGATTATTGATGAAATGCCTCTTGGTAGAATTCCTATAAAAACATTCTTCGTCAACAACAACAAAAGAAACGACTGTTATCATTGGATAAGTAATGAAATAAAAAACAGGAAAATTCAGGTTTTTATCGTCTGCCCATTGATCGAAGAATCGGAGAACGAAACAATGAAGTCGGTTAAAGCGGTAATAAATGAATATGAAAACCTGAAAAATAATGTTTTTAAACAATACCGAGTCGGGTTAATCCACGGCAAACTTAAATCAAAAGAAAAAGAACAAATAATGACGGACTTCAACCAAAAAAAATATGATATTTTAATAGCTACGCCTGTCGTTGAAGTCGGGATCGACATCAGTAATGCGACGATTATGATTATCGAAGGATCTGAAAGATATGGCCTGGCTCAACTACATCAGCTTCGCGGCCGGGTAGGCAGGGGAGACAAACAATCATATTGTTTTTTGTTTACTGAAAAAACCGTAGAAAAAATAATTCAAAGACTGCGTTTTTTTACTCAAACTTATTCCGGACAGAAATTGGCAGAATATGATTTTATTCACCGCGGCGCGGGAACCATTTTTGGCACAAAACAACACGGTTTTATTAATTTAAAAATTGCGTCGTTATCTGATTTCTCGTTGATTAAGAAAACCCGCTCTGCGGTAGATTATTTTGTTAATCATAATAAAATTTCTTCTTATCCATTATTGCAATCTTCCTTAAAAAAAATGCCATCTGAAAATATCGTTAATAACTAACGCAAACTTAGTCTCTTCGACAGTCTAATGACCATATTTTGTAGCCGATCGGCCGTTGACACAATAAATTACAAATGTCAAAATTCAAATAACAATTCAAGTTCAAATTACAAATCGGGAAATGATAAAACAAAATCAGCCAAGAAAGTATGATTTGGAAGAACGCACCGCAAAATATGGGAAATCAATAATTCTTTTTTGTAAAAATTTAACTGTTAATTATCTCATGGAACCTTTGATAAAACAATTAATAAGAAGCGCAACTTCAATTGGTGCAAATTATATGGAAGCCAACGGTAGTGACTCAAAAAAAGATTTTAAAAACAAGATTAGTATTTGTAAAAAAGAAGCAAAGGAAACTACTCACTGGATAAGAATGTTATCAACTGCGTTTCCAGGACAAAAAGATAAGTTAAGAAGATTCTGGAAGGAAGGACACGAACTTTCGCTTATTTTTGGAGCGATAAATAGAAAGGTTTAAAAACTTACATTTTGAATTTGACATTTGAATTTGATTTGTGGATTTGTGATTTGTTTTTTGTGATTCATTATATTACAGAATATCGTTATAATTTCAAAAAAACTTTGTTATAATAAATAAATTATGGCACCATTACCGAAACGCAGACATTCAACGCAAAGAAAAGGAAAGAGGATGAGAACGAAAATCTTTTCTCTCCCGGAACTTGTCATTTGCAAAAATTGCGGAAAACCAAAATTACCTCACCGTATTTGCAAGTATTGTAAAAAATAAGATATTATGGATCCTCGTCACGAATCTAGGATTAAAGTAATACAGAATTTATACGCTTATACGTTTAAGACCAAAAAAAATAATTTGCCCTATAAAAAGGATGATTATTTTAAAACCGTAATAAAAAATATTAGTGAAATAGATAAATTAATAACACTCCATGCCGCAAAATTTCCAATAGTGAAAATCGCCAAAACCGACCTGTCTATCCTAAGATGGGCCATATATGAATTAAAATTTAATAAAAAATTACCGGTAAAAGTCGTGATTAATGAAGCGGTAGAACTTGCGAAAGATATGTCGGGGGAAAGATCATTTGCTTTCATTAACGGCGTGCTGGGAAAAATTATTGGTAAAAATGAATAAAAAACTAGCTTTATTGGAAAAACAGCTTGGACTGTATTTCAGGAATAAATCACTTTTGGAAAATGTTTTTATTCATCGTTCTTATTTGAACGAGCATAAAGATTTCAATATTCCTTCCAATGAAAAACTTGAGTTTTTGGGAGACAGCGTTTTATCGTTGATTACTTCAATTTACCTATATAAAAACTATCCTCTATTAGCTGAGGGGGACTATACCGATATTAAAGCCTCAATAGTTTGCACGGACAGTTTATCAATCGCGGCAAAAAATCTGCACCTCGGCAATTATATTTATTTATCCAAGGGTGAGTATAAAAGTGGCGGTCAGGAAAACGTTAATATTATGGCTGATTGTTTTGAAGCGCTGATCGCGGCAATCTTCATTGAATTTGGTTTTGACAAGACATATCGGTTTGTCCTGGATTATTTGTTTACGGACAAACTGACTTATATCGTCAAAAATAAGCTTTATTTGGCTCCGAAAACCCGTCTTCAAGAATATGTCCAGGCCAGATTTAAAAGAATCCCTGTTTATAAGCTTATTTCTGCCTCCGGCCCGGAGCATAATAAACGGTTTGTAATTCAGCTTATCATTAATAATAAAAAGGCAGCGATCGGATCTGGAAAATCAAAAAAAGAAGCTGAAGAAGCCGCTGCAAAAAAAACCCTCGAAAATTTAAAAGCTTTGGTATAATTGTTCTATGGCAGCATCTATTAAACTCATGAAAATCGGTAAAAGAGGATTTCCACTCTATCGGATAGTGGTTATGGATAAACGCAAAAAAAGAAACTGCGATTACATTGATAAAATTGGATTTTATAATCCCCACACCAATCCCTCAACCATTGAGATTGACCAAAAAAAACTTAATGATTGGCTCAACAAAGGAGCGGTTTTATCTGAAGGAACAAGAAAATTGATTTCCCATCTCCCTAAAAATAAAGTTTAAAAAGGATTTGTTTTCGTTGGAAAAGATGTATTTTCTTCCGCACCGGCAACATCAAGCGTAACCTTGCTTTGGATTTCCTTAATAATCCTTTTGTCAAAATCCGTCAATTTTACCTGGGATGAATTTTGCCCAGCCGCGTCCTTGCCGGAATAAAAATTAATATTCAGTTTTATCTTCGAAAAACCGGAGAATTTAAAATCAATTTTATCCACCGTGATCAGTCGGCCTCCGGAAAAACGATAATCTCTCAGAAAGTTAAAAAAGGTATCGTTGTCGCCATGACCTTCTATCGTCAAACCAAGCGAATTTTTTGTCGTTGCTTTTAAATTGATTGTATAGTTTACAATTGAAAAATTGGTTTTTTTGGATAGTTCCTCCAGTGCATAGATTGCGGAAAAAAAATCTTCCTCATTGGGAATAAGCTTTGTAAGCATTCTATTGGTTTGATCGAGGTTAATTCCCTGTTTGATTATTTCCTGTTTATAGGTAACTAAATCAGCTTTTTTCTTCAACTCCGTTATCTCTTTATTTGTCGTTCCGATTTTATTGTTGATTAAACCAAACTGGTTAATAAAAATTAAAATACCGGCAACAGCTCCAACCAACATAACGACAAAGATAATCAAGTAGATTGAGTTTTCTTTTATCACGCGTAACAGATAATAATTAATTTTTGGTTTCATCTATGGGGTTTAATTTTCCAACTAAGTTAAGTTTGTAACTGGTCGTATCTTTTCCAGACTCGATATTAAATTGCGAAATAACCAGCTGGGAAAAATTACTTACAAACTGGTCTGACTCGGCAAATTTCAAAAAAGGAATAACGGAGTTGGCATCATTAAAAATCAAAGTAAAATTTACCGTTCGGTCTTTATTAATAATAATCGTGTCCAGTGTTGGCTCGGGACTGGCCGACTTCAGACTATCGGTAATCAAATTATAATAAGGAAGAAATTTAACATCCTGATTTAAGATTGTAATCAAACGATTTTGTTTGTTGTGAAAATATGCAAATTCCGCTTCTACCTCTTTATTATTGCTTAAAAAACTTAAAAGATTTTTTTTTGCAAGCATCTGTTGTTCAAGCTGACGGTTTTTTATAAATAACAAGACAAAAAGACTTATTAATGTGACAGAAAAAAAAATTGTCAGTCCAAAAAGAATCACACGAAGAGTTCGGAAAAAGCTTTCATAATGCAAATACTTCTTTTGCTTTATAATTAAGTTTATTCCTTTTTTCATTTGATGTTACCGCCGATAATGTTTGCTAAGGATGATGGCGTTTGTTTAAAAACGTTTAAAAATGAATTTGGTTTTACAAAAGGGGATAGATCCAATGGAAGAGTCGGTATTCCCAAACGGTTTTCAATGCTCTTGTCGAAATAATTTATCTGGCTTGCCAGGTTAACCGTAAATAATCGAGAAATATTGGAGCTTTTCTCTTTTTCCTTGATCGAAGTAATAAATTTTTCAAGCTCCACCGCAAATTCATTGAAAGCCGGTTTCAGTATTTCCTGCAAATCTATTGATCCGCCTTTGGCCATTCCAATTGTTTTTAAAACATCATCGGCTTTAGCCTTGTCAAAGCTATAATTTACCTGAACTTCACGGGAAAATAAATCATGGCCGATCTTAAAATTATAGGTGCTGGTAATAATATTTAACTGTGCGTTAAAGTAATATAAACTGGTTGAGAAATCATTAAAGTTAATAAAAATAAGCGG
>Ga0172369_10003840_pt1 | contig 19501 bp, 24 predicted proteins | sample LakKiv25m_FD_114539 | JGI IMG/M metagenome (GOLD analysis project Ga0172369, IMG submission 114539) | Freshwater microbial communities from Kabuno Bay, South-Kivu, Congo - kab_022012_11.25m | ecosystem: Environmental > Aquatic > Freshwater > Lake | place: Democratic Republic of the Congo...
AAGTGTCCAAAGACTCTTAAGAAGATACCAAAGTAATTTACGACAAGTCTCTGGTAAATGCAAGTACTAGAGAGCAAGCCCGGTGATGAGCTCAAAAAGAAAGAGCAAAATGGGAAGCAAAAAATTAGATAAAAATACAATGAAAATTATTATAAAAATCAGAGAGTACCGCTCAAATGTTTCAATTAGAGGATAAAATGAAGCAGGTAATAAATTAAAAAATATTTTCGAACCATCAAGCGGTGGAATCGGAACCAAATTAAATATCGCTAAGCCTAAATTGGTAACAACAATCAAAGAGAGAATGTGAGGTAAGCCTTCTGGGATATTGGTCCCAACAATAAAACGTAAAATCAAACCAAAAAAAATCGCCAAGAAAAGATTTGCTAAAACTCCCGCAGATGCAACTGCAATCTCTCCCCACTTTCGATTGGAAAGGTTGTCAGGATTATAAGGTACTGGCTTTGCCCAACCAACTAAAAAAGGAGAATGGGTTAACACCAAGAGTGCTGGTAAAAGAACTGAGCCAAATAAATCCAAGTGCTTCAAGGGGTTTAAAGTAAGCCTCCCCGCAAAATAGGCAGTCTTGTCGCCAAAATATTGCGCCATAAAACCGTGAGAGACCTCATGGATCACTACCGACATAATTAAAATTGCGATATAAAAAATTGCATCAGTTGCTTGCATAATAAAAAATAAATAATTGCTTTTCTATGCTTTCTATGATAGCATAATTTTCATGAAAACATGTAAGATTTCAAAAAAGAGTTCTGTGGTCGGAGGTGGATATTCCAATCGCACTCGTGCCACCAAATTCAACCCAACCGGCAAAGTCAGAAAATATACCAATCTTCAAAAGAAGAAGATTTTTGTGCCTGAATTAAATAAATCAATCAAAATTGAAGTCTCCACTCGCGGAATGCGCACCATGAAGAAGAACGGTGTTTATGCCACCCTCAAAAAAGCGGGAATGGTAAAATAAAAATCAAACAAAAAACCACTCCAAATACTGGGTGGTTTTTTGTTTATCCCGGAATAAAGGTCAGAGCATTCCCCTTTTTGCCGGCTCGGCCGGTTCGACCGATACGATGCACATAAGTGTCGTGAGTTTGGGGGATGTCATAATTAATCACATGAGTTACATCCGGAATATCCAGTCCCCTGGCAGCCACATCGGTTGCAATTAAAATAGAAATCTTATCTTTTTTAAATGAGTCGAGGGTTCTGATTCGTTCCCGACTTCGTTTATCGCCATGAATCGCACCAACTTTGAAATTCATTTTCAGTAATTGTTTAGTTAGATCATCCACACTATGTTTTCGCTCGCAGAAAATTAAAACTTTTTCTGATTTTTCTTCTTTTAAAATTTCCGCCAAACGATCCAGTCTTTCTTCTTTTGTTTTTGTTCGAACTACGTCTTGATCGATATTTTTAGCTGTTTCACCTGAGATGACTGAAACAAAGACGGGTTCTTTTAAGAAATCAGCCGTCAATTTTTTTATTTCTGGTGAGAGAGTAGCAGAGAAAAATAGTGTCTGTCTCCCGGTCATTGTCTTTGCCAAAATATAAACCATTTCATCTTTGAAACCCATATCAAGCATTCGGTCTGCTTCGTCGAGCACTACGGCATCACAGTGTGACAAATTTAATACTTTTCGATTGATTAAATCTTTAATTCGCCCCGGCGTGCCAACCACAAAGGACACCCCTCGCTCAAGTTCTCTGATTTGTTTCATAATCGGCATCCCCCCAACACAAGCGACAGAATAAATTCCAAGACCAAAAGAAAGACCCTGAAAATCAGATTCAATCTGCATTGCCAATTCTCGAGTAGGTGCCATGATTAAAACTTTTTCAATTACTGGACTGCTGGGTTTTTTACTTTGATAAATTCTTTCAATCAAGGGCAATAAAAAGGCAGCTGTCTTTCCGGTGCCGGTATTAGCCAAACCAAAAACATCTTTCCCGGCTAAAACCGAAGGGATAGCTTGGTCTTGAATTGGTCGCGGAGTAGTAAAACCTTTTCTTAAAATATTTTTTTGCAATTGGTCATTGAAATAAAAATCAGCAAAAGTATGTTTCGAAACATATGGTACTTCGGTATGAACCTGTGCTTTTTTGATAAAACGAGAATAATCAATCCGCTCCGAAAAACCTCTCCCCCTCTTCTGGCCAGCTTTTTGTTTAAAACGATTGTTATTTTTTATGAATTTCCCCCTCTGGCTGTAATTTTTACGAACAGGCTTATGAGTAAATTTTTTGGTATTGGTAAAAGTTTTCAAATCAGCCTTAAGATTAGCACGGCTGATATTCTTTGTCAAATTTAGGTAAAATCGCCTTATTTTTCAATGCCTTTTATGCTTGACATTTGTCTAGTAATATGCTATACTTTACTGGTATATAGTTCCTTGAAAAAACTCGTGTTTTTTGGTTGTCGATAGTGAATTATCTTGCTTTATCAGACCTCCCTGGTGACTCAAGATAATTCACTATCAAATAAAGTTCTAACCCGTAAAAAACCAAAAAACCATGAAAACAAGAATGTTCTTTTTCGTATCGATTATCCTGATCATTTTTTCCGGAAGTGCCAATGCCCAGACTTCGAAAAAGAATTGGAGGTGGGAAAAAAGGGACGGACAGTATGTCAAGGTGCTGAAAGATAAGCCGGAACCTGTCCAATTCTTCTGCTACAACAAACCCTTTAAACAGGTTTGTCTGACCCCTTCTGACACGATCGGGTACCAGCCGACAAAAAAGAGTTCAGAGCCCAAGCAATATAATAGTTATTATATTGCTGAAGGTGGAGTTACCCTCCCCTTCGGTTTCTCGGGAAGAATTTCTGGAGGAACAATCAACGACCTCGGTGGAATTTTCGGGGCAGTTGATTTTAACTTCAGCCTGGGGATGAATGAAAGAAAATCATCCTCAACCGAACTGTTTTTAGCCACGGGGGCAAAAAAATTTCAATACATTTGCCTCTACGGGAAACTTTCCATTTCCCCCGAAAAACATTTGAGGTTCGAAAGAATCGGGTTCGGAACTTCAATCCATTTCTCCCAGATAGTATCCCCCAAAATCATTACGAGAGGATATGTATATCTTTTAGGTGGGGAATCCTTGTTCAGGGGAAATACCTACTACAACATGGGAGAATATGGCTATGTAGCCGGTGCATTTTTCACCGGCATTGTGTGCTATGCGGCCAAAGACTTCAGCTGGGGAACCATTGAAGGAACGTGTGCAGGAGGGCTTGATTTACCCAAAGGACAAAAAACTTCAATATACTACGAGTTGAATACTCGTATTATGGGGAACATCCTCAAGGGCAAAAGCAGGTGGCACGGCCAGATAGGCATCGGGTTCGATGCTAATGAAACCGACAAAGGCCACTTCGTTCTCGTGATGAGAATCGCGGGGTAACATAAAAGACCAGTGTTAAAGTACACTGTGTCCTAAACAGGAGATTTTCTATCAGAGAGTCTCCTGTTTTTATTTTCCTTATAAAATAAGGGTATTTTAATAATAAAGTATATTTTTATGTAATATGATTTGACATTTGTCTAGTAATATGCTAGACTACCCCAGTAGTAAGTTCTTTGAAGGTTCCATGGTTTTGTTTTTGTTTAGTGGAATATCTTAGATTATTGAACTCTAATAGTCCGAGACATTCCACTAACCCTTTAAAAAAACAACCCATGAAAAAATCAGTGAAAATTTCCGTTCTCTTCCTGGCCATCGTACTGGCTAGCATCGTATCATCCTGCACCACCAGCAGGACAACTGCTTACTACAGCCCTGCCGGGAGGTCCCTCCGGAGCACCGGACAGGGACACCTCCCCCACTGCGCAAGCCTCGGCATTCGCCGTTAATTGTAGCTAGGGGACACCCAACCACTCACCTCTTTCATCCTTTCGGATTGAAAAGTGAGTGGTTTTTTTATTTCAATTTTTATTTTTTTAGCTTATAATGAATCCATGAAAGCATATTTAGATATCGTAAAAAAAGTATTAGAAAATGGTGAAAAAGTAGAAACCAGACAAGGAACGGAGGCCTACACTATAGCTGGAGCAATTTTTGAGCATGATATGTCAAAAGGTTTTCCTTTACTTACTACCAAAAAGGTTCCGCTCCGATTAATTGCCACCGAACTTGAATTTTTTATCAACGGCATCACCGACAAAAAATGGCTTCAAGACAAAAACAATCATATCTGGGACGAATGGGCAAAACCACAACTAGCCCCCTATGGACATGACGAAGCATCTAAAAAGAAAATGCTAGAAGAAAGAGATTTGGGACCTATCTATGGTTTTCAATGGAGACATTTTAACGCTCCGTATGAAAAATTTGATTCTGATTATACAGGCAAAGGCATTGATCAATTAAAAAAGGTAATTGAAACATTAAAAACAAATCCGCGCGATCGCCGAATGATTGTGAGCGCCTGGAATCCACTTCAATTTAACGAAATGGCACTCCCTCCTTGTCATTATTCTTTTCAAATTACAACCATTGGTAATAAATTAAATTTAATGTGGAACCAGCGTTCAGTAGACACGATGCTCGGCCTTCCCTTCAATATCGCAAGTTATGCATTACTTCTTCATTTGATTGCCAAAGAAACCGGATTCAAAGAAGGAAAGCTGGTAGGATTTTTGGCAGACGTACATATTTTTGAAAACCATATCGACGGAGCCAAAGAACAACTTTCACGTGACCCCAACAAGTATTCCCTCTCAAAAATCGAAACAGGAAGTTGGAAATCAATTTTTGATTGGAAATCTGAAGACACAAAAGTAATTGATTATCAAAGTTACGAAAAAATCCCTTTTGAAATAGCAATATAAAAATGAAAAATCAATATTTAATACTAGTTGTTGGACATAACGCATCTGGAAAAACAACACTTTCAAAAGAAATAGTGTGTAATTTTAAATTTTTAAATAAAGTAAGCGGTGATGATATCAGAAATTTTTTAAAATCAAATATTCTTTTTTATAATGATTCAGATTTTTCACATTGGAACAAAAAAAGTAGCAGCATTTTTAAAATAGTACCTTCGTTTAGAGATTCACTAATAAAAGAATTATTATTACAAGGGGAATCGGTATTATTAGATGGTGGTGGAATCACTAGAAAAGGAAGGAGTAAATTTCTAAAACTAAAAAAAGGGGGGGATAAAATAGGTACTATAATTATAGAAGCTCGTTTAGAAGAAAATAAATTATTAAAAAGATTAGAAAAAAGGATTAAAAATAACCCAAAAGAAAAGTGGATAGATTTTTATTATGAAAAAAGAAAACCTTTTTATGAGACAGTTTCAAAAATCGAGGCTGATCATGTTTTATATTTTAATCAAAACAAAAAAGAAATTATTAATAAGTTAAAGAAAATTTTAAAAAAATAAATGCCTCTTTCAATTATCGCAGCCATTGGTAAAAATAACGAGTTGGGAAAAAAGAATGACCTTCTTTGGCATTTGCCAGTAGATATGAAGCACTTCAGGGAAACTACTCGCGGACACACGGTAATCATGGGCCAAAAAACTTTTGAATCCCTAGCGCAAGATGAAAACGGCAGACAGGTGGGCAGATTATTACCGAATCGCAGAAATATTATTTTGACTCTCGACAAGACTTTCGAAAAAGAAGGTGCCGAAATAGTTTATTCTGTGCCTGAAACTATGGATTTAATTTCTAAAACTACCAAACCAGATGAAGAAATTTTTGTGATTGGTGGAGGACAAATATATAAATTGTTTATTGATCTTGCCGATAAACTTTACATTACTCACGTAGAAGAAACCTTCCCTGATGCTGAGATATTTTTCCCTGTCATTGATGAGACAAAATGGCAAAAAATAAAAAGTGAGAAAATCCAAAAAGATGATCAAAATATATATGATTTAGAATTTGCCGAATATACTAAGATAGTTTCTTAATTATTTCGTCTATTTGATGATAGAAATCTTCTTTTGAGCTTTCGTTCACAATCATAAAATCAGCGCGAGCGATAGGCCCTGCTTGATGCAGATTTGCTATTTGGGCATAATCACGAGAAATCACATCTTCCCTATTTAGAGGGCGAACCGGGCGATTGGTCATTCGGTTAATTCTGGTTTCAGGTGAAGCAAAGACGGCCAGAGTTTTAAAATCATCCCCGAATTCTTTTTTCATTTCTAAATATTCTTCCCAAGAATATAAACTTTCTACCAGAACTACTTCTGAATTTTTTAAAAATTCTTTAATTTTAGGTATACTCAAGATTGCATAACATCCCATACCTAATTCGCTTCTAATTCTTTCTCTGGTTATTCTCTCGTTGGCCTCGTTTATTTCTAGACCAACCCTTTTCATTTCATCAAAAGTAACGTCACCAAAATAAACCTTGGGCCAACCAGTTTTTTTCATTAAATATTCTATTGCTTCTGTTTTTCCTGCCCCGGGGAGACCCACCACTGCCAAAATAATTTTGTTCTGCATAGAATTAAAATTTAGGAATTTTATCTCCCCATATTTCTTCTAAATAACTTTTACCATTTATGTTGTAACATTCAAAATCTGGCATAGATAATAGGAGTCTAGTAATTGCTTCATTTGTGATAGAAGTAGTCATTGATTTAGCATTATTGTTTACTTTGCTTTCCACTACTGGATTTTTATAAATTACTTTTTTTATTCCCGTTTGCATAATATATTTTAGACAGTTTTCACAAGGAGCATATAAGTTGTACAAAATGCATCCTTCCAAGTCCCTTTTCGCAAATAAAATAGCATTCATCTCACCATGGATAACCAAATTATATTTCATGGGTCTTTCTTGTGTCATTTTCGACTCATCACAGCCTGCAACAAATCCATTATAGCCAAAGGAGATCGGTCTGTTCTTCTTATCAACAATTACTCCTGAGGTTTTAGTAGATGGATCCTTGGATTTTTTTGCAACTTGTTCTGCTATACCAATAAAATATTCATCCCAAGATGTTTTTTTATAAAGTTTATTTTTTGTTATTTTTTTCATGAGATTATTATACTTTTCTCTAACAAAAAAGACCAGGCTCTCCTGGTCTTTTTTTAATATTAATCTTTAACTTCGATGCCCATAGAGCGAGCAGAGCCCGCGACTATCGCTATCGCCCCTGCGTCATCCTTTGAATTTAAATCCGCCATTTTCTTTTGAGCAATCTCTAGTGCCTGAGCTTTGGTAATTTTCCCAACTTTATGAGAAGCATTCTTGCCAGAACCCTTTTCAAGTCCAGCCGCTTTCAAGATAAGCCCGGAAACCGGTGGTGTCTTGATAACAAAATCATAGGTTCGGTCTTCGTAAACAGAAACAACTACTCCCACCTTGTCTCCCGCCATCTTAGAAGTAGCAGCGTTGAATTTGGTGACAAAGTCTCCAATGTTAATACCTGCCTGCCCCAAGGCAGGACCCAAAGGTGGTGCCGGGGTTGCTTTCGCGGCTTGAATTTGTAATTTAATTTTTTTGGTTATTTTTTTCGCCATATAATATCCTACATTAACTTATATTTTCTTGACTTGCAAGAAATCCAATTCGACTGGGGTCTCGCGACCAAACATTGAAACTAATACTTTCACCTTCCCTCTTTCTTGATCAACTGAATTTACTTTCCCTTCAAGATCCTTAAATGGACCATCAGAAATGCGAACCATTTCGCCAATTGCCAAATCAATATTGTGTTTGGCTGTACCACCATCCATTTTCTTGAACAAATAATCCACTTCTTCTTTTCGAAGCGGCACTGGATTCACTCCTGCTCCTACGAAACCAGTCACCCGCGGAGTATTGCGAACCACATACCAAGAATCATCGGTTACAATCATATCCACTAAAACGTATCCGGGATAAATTTTTTCTTCCACTTCTACTCGTTTTCCGGCTTTTATTTTTATCTTTTTTTCAATCGGTACGATCACATTGAATATCTTGTCATGCATTCCGAGTGAATCAATTCGTTGACGCAAATTGCGAAGAACCGCATTTTCATATCCGGCATAAGTATGAATGGCATACCAATTTCTTACTCCTTGTATTTCCTGTTTCGACATAAAAAAATTAAATTTTATAACTAATATCCGATTACTTTTTCCAGACCCTTAGAAAAGATAAAATCAAAAACACCTAAAAAGTAAGCAACGATCACTGACAGTGCGATGACAAAAGCAGTATAAAAAATTGTCTGCTTTCTGGTCGGCCAATTAACGTGTTTTAATTCTCCTTTGATTTCTTGAAAATACTCGGTTATTTTTGACATTTCATTAAATCTGATTAGTTTTTTTAAAAAAGCCCCCTTTCAAGGGCTCTTTTAATATTACTCTTTTCTTTGTAAATAGTCAATTACCTTATTTCATAGGTGATGGTTATGTCAGAACTTATTAAGTTCTCTCCTTTCGGGAGTTCCGCTGGCGCCGAGCCAGCACTAGAAACACTATCCATCATACTTTTGGCATACATCGGAACTGGATAATTTCCATTTTCGGCAAAAGAAGTCATCTTACCCAAACGAACCCCTAAATCTTTTGCCAATGTTTTCGCTTTTAATTTGGCGTCGTCTATTGCCATCTTTCGAGCTTGCATTTTCAAGGCATCCTCTTTGTCGATTATAAAATTGGGACCTGAGAGTTCAGTGACTCCAAGCTTGCCAAGTTCTTCAATAATCTTCCCAGTATCATCGGTATTTCTTATCTTCAGGTTAATATTCTCATATGCTTCATAGCCAACAATCACATTGTTGCCGGGACAGTTAAATTGATAGCAATTCGCTGACTTGTATTCATATTTTGGATTAAAAGAAGCGTTAACAGTTTTAATATCTTTTTCTAAAACATTATTCGCTTTCAATGATTCCAATACCTTTTTTTCAACCACTACTACTTGGGCTTGGGCATCTTTTACTGTTTTGGATTCTTTGCGAATAGAGAAACTAATATTGGCAAGATCCGGCACTGCATTGACCTCTCCATGGCCCGAAATAGTAATTACATTTACATTCTGGTTCCATTTTTCGTCATACCGATCATGGCACCCTCCTCCGACAAAAATCAAAACCAACACAATAATCCCACCCCAAATCCAATATTTTTTGTTTGTCTTTAATTCTTCCATGGTAATCATAAAATTTATTTTTTAATTCCTAATAATTCGACTTCAAATACAAGAGTCGCATTCGGTGGAATAACAGATCCGGCTCCTTGGCTTCCATAAGCAACTTCTGGAGCTAATTCCAATTTTCTTTTTTCTCCTACTTTCATGCCGGCAATTCCTAAATCCCAACCTTTAATTACTTGACCGGCGCCAATTGTAAAAACAAAAGGCTCTACGTGTTTAAACTTCGGATCAACATTTGAATCAAATGCATTACCATCTTGGAAAGCACCAGTATAGTTCATCGCTACGGTGTCTCCTGATTTTGCTACTTCCCCTGTCCCTTCATTTAAGATGGTAATTTTTACTCCTGGTATATTTTGTGTATTTTCCATATCTATATTTGCTTCTTGCCCGAGCTGTGTTTCAGCGGTCGGTGCATTAACTTTTTTATTAATTGTAATATAAATCAACCCCAGAACGACTACTAAAACAATCAAAAACCAAACCCACGTCATTTTTTTATTTTCCATAATTTTAAATATGTTAATTTTAATAATTTGATTATACACCCGAGCAGGCTTAAATCAAATTGACGTTCCAAAAATGAATTTCTTGCTATTTTTTATATCTATTTAGAATAGGCTTATCTTATAAGACTTTTTCGTTAAATTAAAAAACAGGTAGAAATACTTGACTTTTATATTTGAATATGATATACTACCACTATGATTGTTCTTTGATAGATTCTTCGGGGTCTGTCCAAACGGACAATCTAATTCTAATTTATATCCTCCACAGGCTACGCGTGTGACCAAGGATATTCTTCTGAGGACAGTAAGTCCTAAATTTTAATAAATTGTTCTTTTTGTAGTAAAACAAAAGTAGTTTAGTTTTTATGTTCACTTAATTGTTTGTAATTATTACTTGGATAAGTGCCTGGAAAGTGGTGTATAGATGATCAATCTTGGATAGTATGACTATTGCGTAGCATGGTAATAATATCAAATGCAAGATCTGATTTAACGGACAAATTCAAAAAATTCCGTTCACAAATCTAATTACCGAAAAATTTTAGCCCTGGTTGTGTTTACACGACCGGGGCTTTCATACTTTTATCCGGAAAATTTTAAAATCTTTATATCAAATTGACTTCCGGAGTGAGTTTCAAGCCAAATTTCTGATAGACAGAGTCTATAATTTCATATGCTAGGTTCTTTATTTCTTCTCCCGTGGCTCCGCCATGATTTACTAAAACAAGTGCTTGCTTATCGTGGACACCAACATTCCCAATTTTTTTTCCTTTCCAGCCACACTGTTCTATCAACCAACCTGCTGGAATTTTGATTGTCTCCCCTTCTTTAAATGAAGGAATCTCCGGATATATTTTTTTTAACTCCTCTAATTTATTTTCATTAACAAAAACATTTTTAAAAAAACTTCCGGCATTTCCAATAATTTTTGGATCCGGCAATTTGCTTCTACGAATCTCTGCTACGGCATTACTTATGTCTTTCACAGAATGTATTTCAATCTCATTTTTATCCAAATATTCTTGCAGAGCCTTATACCTGACATTTTTATTTTCAGTCTTGCCTAATTTCAAAGTAATAGCTGAGATAAAATATCTTCCTTTTAATTTATTTTTAAAGACACTATCTCGGTAGCCAAATTCACATTCTTTGTTTGAAAAATTTTTTTTAACACCAGTTTCTATTTCATAAGCTTCTACACTTTCTAATACATCTTTCAATTCAACTCCATATGCTCCAATGTTCTGGACTGGTGTCGCCCCCACTGTACCTGGCACAAGTGTTAAATTCTCAATACCCCAATACCCTCTGTCTACGGTAAAATTTACCAAATCATTCCACCATTCTCCGCCCATAGATTTAATGAAAACATTTTCAGCATCTTCTTTTGCAATTTCAATTCCTTTTAATTTATTCAAGACAACCATGCCTTCAAAATTTTTAGTAAAAAGAACATTGCTTCCCCCACCCAAAAAAAGTTTTTCATATTTTTTGAATTCTTCTAGATTAAGTAACTCCTGCAGTTCTCTCTCATTATTTATTTCGACAACAAATCGCGCCCTGGAAGATAATCCAAAAGTATTACAGGCTATTAAATCAAAATCTTTTTTGACTTCCATAAATTTAGATAAAAAGGAAAATAATAGTGGCAAGACTCACAACGGTCAAAAGCAAGACGGTAAACCAGCCAATCACGTTACTGATTTTTTTGTTTTTAAACTTACCCATGATCTCTTCTTTTCCACTAATTCGAACAATTAAAAATAAAGTAATCGGTGAGATGATGCCATTTAAAACAGCTGAATAAATAAGCGCTTTGATGGGGTCTAACCCGACAAAATTTAAAATAATTCCCAAAAACATCGCAATAATAATTACTCCATAAAAAGAAGTAGCTTGTTTCAACTTCCGATAAAGCCCTGTTTTCCAATTAAATGCTTCGGACATTGCATAAGAAGCAGAGCCGGCCAAAACAGGAATTGCCAGTAAACCAACCCCGATAATTCCAATGGCAAAAAGAGTAAAGGCAAAATTGCCGGCAAAAGGCTTAAGGGCCAAGGCCGCATCAGAAGCAGTATTGATATTCGTGATGCCATTATTAAACAGAGCGGCCGCACAAGTGGCAATAATAAAAAACATAATTAGGTTCGAAAGAAACATTCCGGACCAAACATCAATACGCATTTTATGAATATCAAGATCGGTAGTGAGAGACTTTCTTTTTTCTTCCGTTCTCTCCCCTTTTACGATCTGTTCTTCCACTTCTTGGGAAGTCTGCCAAAAAAATAAGTAAGGTGAAATTGTGGTACCAAAAGCGGCACAAATTAGAATAATTTCTGTCTTTGAAAAAGAAATAGTTGGTATTACTAAGTGCTTGAAAACATTTAACCAATCAATTCCTACAGAAAAAGCAGAAAAAATGTACGCCAACAAAACCAATGAGAGATACTTCAAATATTTTGAATATTTTTTATAAGAAACAAAAACCTGCAAACCTAAAGAAAGAATGGCAAAACCAACAACTAAAAAAGTGAAGCTGATTTTCGGATAGATAAGCTGGGTTCCTTTGGCCATAGCACCGAGATCCGCCCCAATGTTAAAAACATTGGCAAACAAAAGCAAAACAACACAAAAATACAAAACCTTTTTTGAAAAGTGTCTTTTGATGTTTGTCGCAAGCCCTACCCCGGTAGCAAGGCCTATGCGTGCGCACATTTCCTGAATCACTCCCATCAAAGGAAAAGAAAGGAGAGAAAGCCAAATTAAAGAAAACCCCCTCGAGGCTCCCATCTGTGAATAAGTAGCAATACCAGAAGGATCATCATCCGCCGCTCCGGTCGTTAGCCCCGGACCCAATGTTTTCCAATATTCTTTCGCTTCTTTTACTGGTTCTTGTTTGGCAATATCTTCTCCAATCTCACGTTCTAGTTCAACGCTTTTTTCCAACACTTCCGCTGGCATACTAAAAATTTTTTCTAAAATACTTCTCTTCATAATTTATCCTCTTGTAATTCTAAACTTTCTCATTTCGTCGAGCGCAATATTTTCTTTAGAAAACTCAAATATAATTGATTCAATCATGTCTTTAATCATATACAAACTCTAGAGTCTAATGTTCTTAGGTTGGACACTGTGTTAAAATTTATTTACTAAATTTAACTAGTAAAAAACAAAAAATATAAGAATGTGATTAAAAAAACAATCGAAATAGTTGCTAAGGTCGTTGCAAGCCTCTTACCAAGAGACTTTTCTTTTAAAGTTTTTATTAAATTAAGTATTGATAAAACTACTGCAATCACTAACAAAAGTGGAACAATTAGCCAAATAAAAAAACCTAACATTCCAAATAGACCGAGCCAATTGCTTACTATGAAAACAGCAGACAAACATAATAATAATATTATTGGATAAATATATTGTTTCATACCCAAATGATATCATATTAGAAATAAAAACCAATTAGTTGGGTGCCTATCGAGACTCGAACTCGAACTGAGGGTTCCACAAACCCTAGTGCTAACCGTTACACCATAGGCACCATATCGAGATCCTTATTTATAATCAGGACCTTCTTCTGTTATACCAAATTTATGGTTGGTAAGTCTAGCGAGTGCATAGAGCAGACTAGAGAGACGGTTGAGATATGCCAGTGTATTTTTATTGACTGACACCTTGCCTTCTTCTGAAACTTCTACTACTCTCCGTTCGGCCCTCCTCGCAATAGTTCGAGCAAAGTCAAAATAAGTCGCCAATTTCGTACCTCCTGAAATAAAAAAAGATTTTATCGGAGGTAATTCTTTTTCAATCCAATCAATGATATCCTCCATCTCTTTTATCTTTGTTTCCGTAATAGATATTTCAGAACCAGCAACTTCCGCTTGAATAATAAAAAGGTTTTTTTGAACTGCCTGAATTATTTCAGCGCCAGAAATATCGTCCAATAATTCTAACTTTTCTTTTTCAGCCTTAACTTTACATATTCCTAAAAAGGAATTTATTTCATCAAGAGAACCTAATGCTTCAGCAATGGCCGAACTTTTTGAAATCCGTTGATCACAACCAAATGTTTTTGTTGTTCCAGTATCTCCTTTTCGTGTATATAACATAGCTAAATAATAACAATAATTTTAAAAAAAGTCTTGTATAAAGACAGATGAAATAAATCAACTATTCTATTGTAATAATAGTTGGATGAGCAGAAGTTTTGTCTTTTGGAAGAAACAAGACTTCTGCTCCGGACACTGTCCGAAATTCCGCATTATCAGTAATTTATATTAAAAATTATGAAACATTTTAAAAAAAGAAAATTATTTATTCCAATCGTTATGGCGTCACTTATCACTACCTTAGGAGTTGGAACCTTCGGGCTTGAATCAGCTCGAGCAAATACCAGCACTTCAAGTAGCATATCAACAACCGCTCCGGGAATAGGCAATGTTGGCAACAAACATGGCTTCGGTAAGGGCAAAGGTCAAGGAGCAAGTGGTATAGTAACCGCCATCTCGGGTTCCATCCTTACCATCACCGGGAAAAACAATGTAGTATATGCCGTAGATGCTTCGAACGCCACACTATTAAAAACCACGACCCTAACTTCTGCAAGTGGAACCACGGCTCCCGGAGTGCCAACCGCTATCGCCCTTTCTGACATAAAAGTTGGAGACACGATTATGGTACGAGGAGTAGTAAGTGGCACAGCTATTAAAGCTACCAAGATCGTCGATGGCAAACCAATGCTAAAGAGTAAAGTGACCACTCGTTCAAACAAAAATTTAAAAAATGCCAATAAAATAATCTTAAAAAGATAAACAGCGTACTAACAAAATCCCCCACCAATGGGGGATTTTGTTTTGAAATAAAAAGCTACTTGTTTTGTAATAGTATTGAGTATATAAATAATAGATGGAAAATGAAGAAAATTTAACTGATGAACAGATTGCTCTTTCCGTTCAACAAGGTGATAAAGAAAAATTCGGTATCTTGGTCAAGAGATATGATTCCAAGTTGTCTCGTTATGGGAAAAAATTTCTTTCCAGAAAAGAAAATATCGAGGATATCGTACAAGACGTCTTTATCAACACTTATCAAAATATCCAAAGTTTTGATCCTGCTTTAAAGTTTTCTCCTTGGATTTATCGGATCGCTCACAATGCTTTTGTAAACGGATTAAAAAAACAGTCGTTCCTTCCAACCACTTATTTTGATTTTGATATTTTACTTTCCCATCAGATATACGAAGATCCGGATGAAAAAGAGCGAGATCAACAAGAATTAAAAAAAATGATTGAAGTAAGTCTCGACACTTTAGACTCAAAATACAAAGAAATTATCATTCTACACTATCTCGAAGATTTCAGTTACAAAGAAATTTCGGATATTCTAAAAATACCCACTGGCACAGTAGGAGTTAGAATCAAAAGAGGGAAAGAAATATTAAAAGAAGCTTATCAAGAAATAGAAAAACAACATGGACAATAAAGAACTAGAACAAAATAAAACAGTTGAAAATATTCTCCAAAAAATAGAAAGTGGCACCTTGAAGGCATATCCGAAAAGATATTTCCGACTACGGATTTTCCTCTTTATTTTATTAATCACTATCATCTTTATTCTCTCTGCTTTTCTCTGTAGTTTTATTCTTTTTAATGTAAACTTCAGTGGGCAGCTATCCTTGATCGGATTCGGAACTAGGGGCACCCTACTGTCCTTAAAACTCTTTCCTTGGGTTCTGTTTCTGATAAATGCCATATTGATAATTTTAGCTGGTTTTTTGGCTCGAACTTTTCGTTTTGGTTATAAAACTCCGGTAATTTATTTGGGGTTGGGAGTAATCATTGCCATGTCCCTTGCTGGTATTTTTGTAAATCAGATAACCAACTTACATTACATCCTGTGGCAAAATGCTCAAAAAAATAAACTTCCATTGGTTGGAAATATTTATCGACATACTTGTGCGTCTCCATTATTTAGCGAAAAAATATATCGAGGGAAAATACTAGCGATAGAAACAGACTCCCTGACTGCCAATATCCAGTCCGAAAAATGTGGCCAAACTTCTATTTATAGAATTATTTTTAATGGCCTTACAATCCCGAATGAAACAAAAATCGGTGACAATATTTTTATTGAAGGAGAAATGAAAAACGGGATAATTTATGCCGAAACAATCGGCCCAGCTCCATCTTTGCCAAAATTTTTTAGATAATTTGTGCCCAGGGGGAGATTTGAACTCCCATGGGATTGCTCCCGCTACCACCTCAAGGTAGTACGTCTACCAGTTTCGCCACCTGGGCATATTTTTATACTATCATACTCGAAAAAGAAAAATCCACTCTTCGATTAACTCAGAATGGATTTTTTTGTTTTTTATTCTTCTTTTTTAGTTTCTTCTCCAGTCTCTTCTTCCACAACATTGTTTGCTACGGAACGAAGTTTTCGGCGGACATCTTTTACTGCTTTGGTTCTGACATAGTAAAGCTTTGCTCTGCGTGCTCGTGCTTTTTTGGTTATTTCTATTTTATCGATAGTTGGTGAAAAAAGCGGGAAAATTCTCTCTACCCCTACTCCAGAAGCAACACGCCTCACGGTAAAAGTGGCCCCAATCTCTGTGCCATGTTTTCGGGCCAAGACCAAACCTTCAAAGGCCTGAAGTCTTTGTTTTCCTTTTTCATCTAAAATTTTGGACCAGACTCGTACAGTGTCACCCGCATGAAAATCAATCTTAGCGCGAGCCTCTGTGTCCACAGAACTTAATTTCGTTTTATTTACTGCCATAATGAGTTCTACTCTAGCATAAAAGTTTTTTTATGGCAAATCCTATTTTTTAATACACTTCCTTGTTATAACAACTCTCACAGTAAACTATTTCAGGTCGTTCTGGGGCATAGCTCGTCTCAAATTCATTTTCACATCCCTCATTCATACATTTTCGGTGCCAAAGTTTAAGGGGGTTTCTTTGTTTTACTCTTTGAAATCTACGACAGTTAAAACACATCCTCGGTAAAGGTAAATTCATCCTGCGGTAAAATTTTAAATCTTCCGGAAGAACTCTAAAAGCGGTCATGCATCCTTCTTGGCATTTACCTTCATGTTCACAGGCAATTACTGCATCAAGGATAGAATCCCCCACATTTGAAATACTATCTGGCAGTTCTTCTGGTTTTTTGGTTATCTTGTAATCTTTTTGGTCGTCCTCTCTCCAATTAAATCCTTGCGCCAATGCTTTTTCTTTATTTAAAGTAAAATATTCTTGAGCAGTTGTTTCATTGTATCCAAAAGGAGAAAGTTCTGAAGGAAAGAATGCACCATATTTATACTCTCTTCCCTTTTTATCTACATATGGCATGTTGTTTATATGTTCGATGAGTTTCGGCACAAGTTTTTCATATTCCTCTTTGGTGTATTGTTTATTTAAAATACAATATTGTTTTTTCTTCAATCCCACACAACCAAAAGAATCCGCTGTACCAACAATCCTAAGACAATAGCTCACATTTCTACAATGATCCCATACTCCCCAACCACACCGAAGATCGTATATTCCATTACCACACTGCGCACTTTCATACACCATCTCAATATTGTCCCCATAGTGTGTAAAATCATAGGTAGTCCTTACTGGTCCATTTGAAACAAAAGAGCAGAATTTGGAATCTTCTAAGTTGGCGCAACCGAAACATTCTTTTGAATTTTTTGAATGTTCTAAGTAATCTCCTGTTACTCTTACGTTTTGCACTCCAAAATAATATTTCTTTGGAAATTTCTGCCAAAACTCGTGTGCTTGTTCTTTGAAAGAAATGACATTTTTATAAGAATCAAGGCCAAAAGATTTTATTTTTTCTTCATATTCCTCACGAGAATACAGAATGTTCCAAATGTGATAATTTTTACCGTGCAAATTTACACAACCAAAACAATTATTACAACCACGAAGTCCAAAAGAAAAAGAAACATTCACACAATCCTGACAATTCTGGGAAAAAATTGTTTGATAGCAATTGATGCAGGTAACGAGCTCATAAGAAAGTTCACATTTTCGGGCCATTGTTATATCTTGTGAATCTTTAGAAAAGAAAACCCCACTACCATAAGAAACATTTTCATCAAAAGTTCCATCGTGAAGCAAATAGCAATTCCTCATGTCGTTTGACATGTTGCAATATTCAGAATTAACCATTGTGGGACCAATAGCAAAAAGATTATTCGCTGGAACTTTATGAAAGAGTTGCAAAAATTGAACCAGAAATGGCTTTGAAAAATCAATCTCCATTCCATAATCCAACCCTTCCCAATCATCACTCCACCAACACTTTTCACAATATACTGTGTTGTCATAATCCTCGCTGTAAATAGAAACTATTTTCTTGTCACACAAACCGCATTTTCTAAAATGAAGTCCTCGCTCATTACGCCAAGAAAGTCTTCTTTGTAAACGACACTCGGGACACCAGTCTGGCAGAGGTAATTTCATTTTTTCATAAAAACCCAGATCGTCTTGATCTAAGGAAAATTCATTTTTGCAATTTTGACACTTTCTTTTTTCCATAAATTAATACACCTCTTGCTGATAACATTTTTCACAATAAATAGTTTCGGGACGATCCGGGGAAAAACTAGTCTCAACCGGAACATTGCATTTCTTGAAGTGACCATGAGTTTCTTTCTCGCATAAACAGTTCCGACGCCAAAGCTTAAAGGGGTTTATTCTCTTATGTCTCCGTGCATGACGACAGAAAAAACACCAACGAGGAATTGGAACTTTAAGGTTGCGATAAAAATTCAGTTCGTTGTATATTATTTTATAATTCCTGCCACATTTTGTGCAACAAAGAATTTCATTTAAAATGTCATCTTTTACATCTTGAATTGATTGCGGAATATTTTCAGATTTTAAAGTTTCTTTTCCGATGGTTTTTTGGATATGGTTCTGCCAATTGAAACCTAGACTTATTGCTTCTTCTTTTTCAAGTGGAAAATGTTCTTGTGCTTGTGTTTCATTGTAGCCAAAAGGAGAAAATTCCGAAGGGAAAAACTCGCCATATTTATAAGTTCGTCCAACTGTATCGACATATGGCATTTCGTTCATATGTTTAATAATTTTAGGTATCATTTCTTCATATTCTTCTTTTTTATACTGTTTATTTAAGATGCAGTAATTTGAATTACGTAATGAGTCACAACCAAAAATGTATTTACAATTATGACAATGTTCAGTATATCTGATATCCTGACTTTTGACTGAAAAAAGTCCAAAAAAGTTAAGTTGCGAGTGATCAAGGACTGCACCTTCATAACATTCCGAAAGTTCTCCGGATACCGTTAGGTCATAAGAGTCTTTATCATAACCGACAAAATCACAGTAACGACAATTTTCACAACCGACAATAACAAAACTATTTTTTACATTCTTTGAATTGGAAATGTTATCCCCGGTACAATCTTTATTTTGGAACATTTGTACATAGCGTTGAAGACTGCTCTCTACAAACTTTGTGTATTCTGCTCGGGCTTTTTCAAAACCGTCGAAAGTATCCAGTGCGTAACTGTCTAGAATTTTCTCGTACTCTTCACGAGAGTATTCTTTATTTTTGTAATGATATTTTTTGTTACGTAAACCAGAACACATTAAACAATTTTGGCAATCGCGACAGTCATAAAGAAAAGCTGATTCAATACAAGCTTTGCAAAGATGACAATGTTTTAATCTAAAAGAATTACTACAATTAATGCACTCATAAATCCAGGAAGTGTCTCTTTTAATAATCGTACAATCCATAATGTCCTTTCCCCCAAGAATGTAAAAGCTATACATAACATTTTCCACATGCCAACCGGAAAAAGCCATGTAGCAATTTTTGGAAAAC
>Ga0172369_10003843_pt1 | contig 19492 bp, 19 predicted proteins | sample LakKiv25m_FD_114539 | JGI IMG/M metagenome (GOLD analysis project Ga0172369, IMG submission 114539) | Freshwater microbial communities from Kabuno Bay, South-Kivu, Congo - kab_022012_11.25m | ecosystem: Environmental > Aquatic > Freshwater > Lake | place: Democratic Republic of the Congo...
AAAACCCTGCTCCCCACATATGATGTATTTGACGAATACCGGTATTTTGAACCGAACCGGAATCCGTACCAGTTGATCGTGTACCGTGGAAAAAGATTTGCCCTTACAATCTGTGAGGATCTCTGGAACGTTGATGACTATCCGTTATATGTCAGAAATCCCATGGAGGAACTTTCCCTATTGAAACCGGACGTGGTCATCAACATTGCAGCCTCCCCTTTTCACTATGGTCAGCCTGAAATCAGGCTGGATGTTTTATCCCGGAATGCAAGAAATTTCAAATTTCCGTTCTTATATGTCAACCAGGTTGGCGGTCATGCAGAGTTGCTTTTCGACGGCGGTTCGATGGTGATTGACGCGGAAGGGAATCTCAGGGATGGACTCGATCGTTTTAAAGAGGATTTGAGGGTTTATGATCTGAAGGAATTCCTGATGCCGGATACAAGATCCCGGGTCCCGGATCCCGGATCCCGGATCCAGCTTATCCACTCCGCCCTTGTCATGGGGATCCGCGATTATTTTCAGAAGATGGGTTTCTCAAAAGCGATCCTTGGCCTGAGTGGCGGGATTGATTCGGCTGTGACCCTGGCCCTTGCGGCCGAAGCCCTTGGGAGTGAACAGGTAAAAGCCGTGCTGCTTCCTTCCAGGTACTCGTCTGAGCACAGTATTGCTGATGCACGGAAACTGTCGGAAAACCTGGGAGTCCCGTATGAACTCATCCCTATTGATACGCCGTTTTCATCCCTGGAAAACACCCTGGATCCTTTCTTTCACGGTCGTCCGTTCAATGTTACCGAAGAAAATATCCAGGCGAGGCTGCGCGCCGTGATCCTGATGGCGTTAGCCAATAAGTTTGGTTTTATCCTGCTCAATACCAGCAACAAAAGCGAAGCGGCTGTCGGATACGGAACCCTCTACGGGGATATGTGCGGTGGTATTTCGGTCCTGGGGGATCTGTACAAAACCCAGGTTTATGAGCTGGCGCGTTTCATAAACACGCAGGCAGAGATCATCCCGGCCAATACGATCAACAAACCTCCTTCAGCTGAATTGCGTCCGAACCAGAAAGATGCCGATTCGTTGCCGGACTATGAATTGCTGGACAAGATCCTCCTTGAGTATATCGAAAAGAGAAAAGGACCGAAAGAGATAGCGGCAATGGGATTCGACAGGGTTGTTGTTGAACGTGTACTTGGCATGGTGAACAGCAGCGAATGGAAAAGACATCAGACTCCTCCGATTTTGCGCATCTCTCCAAAAGCTTTTGGGGTTGGCCGCAGGATGCCAATCGTGGGGAAATACCTTTAGTGCGACCTGGTTGCAGGGGCGACCTGGCAGGTCGTCCCTACATGATAACCGATTCCACGGCTTTCACCTCCGGGACCGCACGTATCATGGCGGTTTCAATCCCGTTTTTCAGTGTCATCTGACTGTGAGGGCAGCTGCCGCACATCCCTGTCAACCTTACACTTACGATATTATCTGCAGTGAGATCCACAAATTCCACATCGCCACCATCGGCTTGCAGATAGGGACGGATCTGCTCAAGGACATTCTTTACTTTCAGCTCTAATTCCTGGTTTTCTGACATCGTTGTTCTGTTGATTTAGGTTGCAAAAATACTAAAAAAGCGATTAGCGAACAGGCAATAGCGAATAGGGTTAATAGGAAATACCATCACAATAATATTCTCTCCCCTAATCCCTGATCCCTGGTCCCTGATCCCTTCCCTGAAAGGTTTCCCTTATGGCATTGCTGATGGCTACCTGTTGAGCCACCCGTTGGGCTAGATGATCAAAAGCGGTAGTCACAGGGAGATCAGGATTGGTGGCAACCGGAGTTCCTGAATCTCCCGATTCCGTGATATCAGGAACAATCGGGATCTCCCCTAACATATTGATGTTTAGCTCATGAGCGAATTTCCTGCCACCTCCCTGTCCGAAGATGTAATATCTCTTTCCAGGATCATCTGCAGGGATGAAATAAGACATATTCTCTACCATCCCCAAAATAGGGATCGAGATCTTGTCGTTGCGGAACATGTCTGCAGCTTTCCTTACATCTGCCAAAGCCAGCTGCTGCGGGGTCGTCACGATGATTGAACCGGTCAGCGGAAAATCCTGTATCAGCGTCAACGGGATATCTCCCGTGCCCGGAGGCAGGTCGAGCACCATATAGTCAAGTCCCCCCCACTCCACATCTGTAAAGAGTTGACGCAAGGCCGTGGATGCCATGGGCCCTCTCCATATCAGGGCTTTCGACTGGTCAACAAAGAAACCAATGGAGATAAGTTTCAATCCGAACTTTTCGACTGGCTGGATGATCATTTTTCCATCCCGTTCTTCTCCCTGGGGACGATGATCTATAAGTCCGAACATCATGGGGATCGAGGGGCCATAAATGTCGGCATCGATCAATCCCACCCGGGCGCCCGTTCTGGCTAGGGCAACCGCCAGGTTGACAGCCACTGTCGATTTCCCTACTCCTCCCTTTCCGGAGCCAACGGCAATGATGTTCCTGACATCCTTCAGTATCGCATCGGTCTCTTTTCTGCGGCTGGTCACCCGGGAAGAAAATTCGACGGTTACCTCAATGTCTTTGCCAACATTGCGGTGGATCTCATCGACACAAGCCTGCCGGAGTTCATTCTTGAGAGGACAGGCAGGGGTTGTCAGGACAAGAGTAAACGTGACCTTATTCCCTTCGATGGTGATGTTATCGATCATGTTTAACGTCACAAGGTCTTTCCCCAGATCGGGATCGATGACGTGGTTCAGGGCGGAGAGGATTTTATCTTTTGTGATTTTCATAAAGGATTGTGTCTAGGTTGAAGGTTGTAGGCTTTAGGTTGTAGGCTTTAGGTTGTAGGCTTTAGGTTGAAGGCTCAATGCTTGTTTTTTTTACTTCTAACTTCGTACTTCGTACTTCCAGTTCTAACTTCGTACTTCGTACTTCGTAATTCTATCAGGGGATTCCAAAAGTGTTTGTCAAAATAAACAACCTGATCCCCTTTCACTTCAATGCCTTCGCTTTTCAATAACTGTTCCATGATACCGGGTGCGCCAAAATGTCGTTTCCCGGTCAGCATTCCATTCCGGTTGACAACCCGGTGAGCAGGAATATTGACTACTTCCGTATGAGATGCATTCATGGCCCATCCCACCATGCGCGCCGAACCCCTGGTTCCAAGATATTCGGCGATAGCACCATAAGAGGTGACACGGCCGAATGGTATCAGACGGACGACTTCATACACAGAATGGAAAAATGAGTGGCTCAATTAGTTACAGATCTTTCTTCAACTCCAACAGGAATCCCTTCATACGGTTTAGTGTATCCGTGATCTCCACACTCCTGGCTACATCATCCCTGTTCTGGCGGATCTTCTCTTTGGCTCCCTGCAACGTATATCCCCTCTCCTTCACAAGATGATAGATGATCCGAAGCTCATCCAGGTCCTCCTTGGTGTAGATCCGGTTCCCTTTTTTGTTCTTTCTTGGCTTCAGCACATCGAATTCCTTTTCCCAGTAACGGATCAATGATGCATTTACTTCAAAAAGTTCAGCTACCTCTCCGATGGAGTAATAGAGCTTCTCGATTCGTTTCCGGGTGTTAAGCATGGAATTAAGGATGGATTAATCCATTGACTGAGATGGATTTGATGATAATTCGAGCATTTGTTCAAATTGACCCGGGGTTATGTCGTTGTAGAAAAAGTAGATCGGATTCACTGCCCGGCCACTTTTCCGGACCTCATAGTGCAGGTGCGGAGCAGTGGATTTGCCGGTATTCCCTACGAGTCCGATCAACTGGCCGCGAGTGACCTTTTCCCCATTGCGCACCAGGATCTTTGACAAATGAGCGTAGTGTGTTGAGTAGGAGTATCCGTGGTCAACGATGACTTCGTTCCCGTATCCGCCGAAATTCCTGCCAGCCGTGTTCACAACACCGTTTCCGGTGGCATAGATCTCCGTGCCGACAGGCGCTGTAAAATCAACTCCTTCATGAAATTTTTTCACTTTGTAGAAAGGGTCCATGCGTGTCCCGAAATAGGATCCTATCCGTTTCAGGTCCTTGTTTCTGACAGGCTGGATAGCCGGGATACTTGCGAGCATGTCCTCTTTGTTCTTGGCCATGGCAAAGACCTCATCGAACGATTTGGATTGAACATACAATTGACCCATGATCTTATCCATTTTTTTCGATATCTCGATGATGATATCCGAGTTGGAGTATCCTTTGAGCTTCTCATACCTGTCAATTCCACCGATACCGGCTTCACGGATAGAGGATGGTATTGGTTCTGATTCGAAAATAACCCGGTAAATGTTGTCATCCCTGTCCTGGAGATCTTTTAACACGGTGGTAAATTTGTCTAGCTGGTCATTGAGTATATCGTATTGGAGCTGAAGCTGGGCTATTTCCCGTTTCTGGGTTTTTTCCTTGGGCGAATCCACAAAATTATAGACCAGGACGAGGATTGCAGCAGCAAAGACCACCCCGGTGCTCAGATGGGAAAAAAAGAAGAGAAGGCGTCTTTTAACAGTCGTCTGAACCTTGTCAAATGTCAACGAGTGCTTGTTAAAACGATATTTTACCTTGCTCATTGGCAATCATTTAAAGAATCAATCAAAACAGAGGGGCTAACGCATGCAAAATTAAGTAAATAATTAACTTTGTGCCTTGTTTCCCGTCCGATTTTTTTGTTAACTTTTGTTAATTCTTTGTTAATCTTATAGTTGAATGGACTCCTCTCACGTACGACAAACATTTCTTGATTTTTTCAGGTCGAAGCAACATCAGATCGTTCCCAGCGCACCCCTGGTGATCAAGGATGACCCGACCTTGATGTTCACCAATGCAGGCATGAACCAGTTCAAGGATATTTTTCTGGGAAACAGGGAAGCCAGCAGTAAACGAGTTGCCGATACGCAGAAATGCCTGCGTGTCTCTGGGAAACACAACGACCTTGAGGAGGTGGGACACGACACTTACCATCATACCATGTTTGAGATGCTCGGGAACTGGTCGTTCGGAGATTATTTTAAAAAAGAAGCCATTGAATGGGCATGGGAACTTCTCACTGAAGTCTATCATCTTGATAAGGAGCGGTTATATGTTACCGTGTTCGAAGGTGATCAGGCTGATGCCCTGGCCATGGATGCTGAGTCCTTTGCCTTTTGGAAAGAGCTTGTCTCGCAGGACCAGATCCTTTTTGGTTCGAAGAAAGATAACTTTTGGGAGATGGGGGATACCGGTCCATGCGGCCCCTGTTCCGAGATCCATATCGACCTCAGGCCGGATGCCGTGAGGAAGGTCCTTTCGGGGCGGGAACTGGTGAATACCGGAAATCCACTGGTCATAGAGATCTGGAACCTGGTCTTCATTGAATTCAACCGACAGGCCAACGGCAGGCTGGTCTCCCTGCCCGCCAAACATGTGGACACAGGAATGGGGTTTGAGAGGCTGTGCATGGCATTACAAAGGAAAGTGTCTAACTATGATACGGATGTTTTTCAGCCGCTCATCGGAGCTCTTGCGGGTTCTTCCGGGATTGCCTATGGAGCCGATCCCAGGTCAGATGTTGCCATGCGGGTTGTGGCTGACCATCTTCGGGCCATCTCGTTTGCAATAGCCGACGGGCAACTGCCCTCAAATGTCAAAGCCGGGTACGTGATTCGACGGATCTTAAGAAGGGCGATTCGTTTCGGTTACGTCTTTCTGAATTTCAGGGAACCTTTTATCTGCAACCTGGTGCCGGTTTTAACAGGCCAGATGGGAAAGTTCTTCCCGGAATTGGTATCACAGCAAAAGCTTATAGAGAATGTCATCCGTGAAGAAGAGGCTTCCTTTCTCAGAACGCTGGAACAGGGTATCCAGAAGTTTCAGCAATACATTGACTCCTTCAATGAGGGTCGAGGTTCGAGGATCAAGGATAAAGATATCCAGGATCCAGCATCCAGGATCCATGATTCAGGATCCGGCATCCGGCATCCGGCATCCTGCACCATTGACGGCGCTTTCGCTTTCGAACTTTACGATACCTACGGATTTCCAATCGACCTGACTGAATTGATGGCAAGGGAAATAGGCTGGAGTGTAGATTTGGACGGGTTCCGGAGAGGGATGGAAAAACAAAAAGAAAGATCCCGTCAGGCTGCTACAACTGAAACCTCAGACTGGATTGTCTTGAACGAGAACTTGGTCAGCACAGAGTTCGTTGGTTACGATACACTGCAAACCGGGACCGAAATCACCAGATACCGGAAGGTGACCGGGAAAACGGGGGAAAGGTATCAGATCTTACTGGCAGCAACGCCTTTTTACGCCGAGTCGGGAGGGCAGGCAGGAGATAAGGGATGGCTGAAAAAAGGGGCTGAAACGATAGAGATCCTGGATACTGTTAAAGAACATGATCAGACAATACATCTTTCTGCCCGGGTCTTTTCTGATCCGTCGGGCGTTGTAACAGCCCAGGTGGATGCTGAGAGACGAAAAATGACTGCAAACAATCATTCTGCTACCCATTTGATGCACGCGGCCCTCAGAAAAGTGCTGGGCACCCATGTTGAACAGAAAGGTTCCCTGGTAGATGAAACCCGGCTTCGGTTTGATTTTACGCACTTCTCAAAAATGACCCCGGAAGAAGTTAAAAAGGTTGAGAAACTGGTAAACGTTAAAATCCGTGAGGACATCCCACAAGTGGAAAAGAGGGCCATCCCAATGTCAATGGCAAAGGAAATGGGTGCCATCGCTTTGTTTGGTGAAAAATACGGAGAAGAAGTCCGGTTGATTCGGTTTGGGGATGATTTCTCAACAGAACTGTGCGGAGGCACCCATGTGGCCGCTACAGGACAGATCGGCCTTTTCCGCATTATATCCGAAGGGGCCATAGCGGCTGGTATCCGAAGGATCGAAGCCATTACCGGGGCACATGCCGAAGAATACATGTATGAAAAGGAACAACTGTTGGTCCGGATCAGTGAAAACCTGAAAAATCCCAGGGATCTGATGCATGCGCTCAGCCATCTTCAGGAGGAGAACCAACAACTGAAAAAAGTCGCCGGAGAGTTTTTAAAGCTCAAACAGGATCAAATCAGGGAGGATTTAAAAAACAAGGTTGAAAAAAGTGACGGGGTAAACTTCATCACTGAAGCAGTTGACCTGGATATGGAAAGCATGAAAGGAGTTGCTTTTGATCTCCGGACTGACATACAGGACCTCTTCCTTGTGCTTGCATCCGTATCAGATGGGAAGGCTAACCTCGTCGTGGCCATATCTGATTCCCTGGTGAATAGCAGGAATCTCGATGCCGGGAAGATTATACGGGAACTGGCCAGGGAGATCCAGGGCGGTGGGGGTGGTCAGGCACACATAGCAACGGCAGGGGGCAAAAATCCTGCTGGAATTCCATCGCTGTTGCAAAAAGTCAGACAGCTGGTAAAATAAAAATTCTACTGGTCACTTTTCACAGCACAGATAACGTAGTAGCCAGCATAATCAGCCCTGAATTTAGCTTCCCAGTCATCAATCTTGCTGGATGATCCGGATCCTGAATAACACTGTGACTCATAATAGTATACGAGACTGGTTCCGGGTTCATATGCAATGCATTCTTTGCACTTCTTACAGGATGTGGCAGCAACCAGTAACCCGAAAGCAAAGATGGTAAAGAAAAGTGGGGTAAACGTTTTCTTCATAATCATCGAGTTTTGAGAACGTAAAAATAGGGATTTTCCTTCCAGATAAATTATATAATCTCCCGTTTAACCGCTTCAATGGCAATAGTCACAGGAGATTTCTCCTGGAGGAGGGAGAGTTGAAGGACAAGACCTGCCAGGTCGCGGGCCGTTTTACCCTCCTTCATGTCAGTTACGGCAGAATTGATCTGCCTGATCGTCTCTTCCTTTGCATTCCTGACAAATTCCCAGGTTTTAGCGGAAACATAGAGTTGTTGAGACAGGTTATATTCAAACTCTTCCCGAATTGTGCGGACCAGGGAGGCATGTAACTGGGATGCCGTCATATCCTGGGAATGAACGCGCAGGATCAGGTTGTTGGGTGTGATGCGCTCAAGGAAGAGGATAAGCCTTTCGCACGCCTGGAGTTTCAACGTACCGACAGCCTCATTGTCATACGGTCTGCTGACCTGGTTTAAAGGTGGGGTGGGGACATATTTCTGGCGGATCCGGAAATAGAACCAGATGGCAATCAATACTATTGCCAGGAGAAACAAGGCCTGAAGGAAGATCTTGATCAGGTCCGGGATAAATGCATCCATGGTTTTTAATTTCGGACAAATCTACGAAACTTATTGCTTCAGGGATTCAAGGCGACACCTGATTTGACTGGAAGGCACCTCAATATACCCCTCGCGAGCAACCAACCGCTGGCCATCCTGCAAAACCCATTGTAAAAATTCAACAATTTCCCGGGATGCAGGCTTTCCCATACTGGCAAGGCCTAAATTGCGGATAAGTCCCGCGGGGTATTTTCCCGACCACATGGCACGTTGCAGGCTGGGTACACTGTCATAATATGAATCGATCCGTTGACCCTTTTGTTCCCGGTCCAGGGGTACAATAACGATCCCTTCGGTAAACTGTTTGGAGGCTGGATCAAACGCATAGATAAAATTGCAGTAGCCTAGTGCGAAAGGGTCATCCCTCACTGCGGCAATCATCGCATCTTCACCGGTGACACCGATACCGGTAAGATCAGAAGGAACCTGCCATAAAAATCTTGCCAGTTGATCCGTAGCTCCGGATGAGTCGTTTCGTACTATGGGATGGACCGGATCCGAACCAGGGTTTCCAAACCATTCACCCCATGTCTGGCTGGGATCGGCTGTGAATGTCATTGCCAGTTTACTTCGTGTTAATCCCCGCTCCTTTATTTGAGGCAAGTAGGGATTTTGGGAGCTTGTTATCAGCACAACCCCGATTCGTGCAACCGGTGTCATCCAGAGAAGAGAATCAAACGCAGGAAGGGTCTCACTCGAAACCATGGCCAGGTCAATCCTGCCTGCAACAAGATCGTTCAATCCAACTCCTGACCCTTTTGCTGTCAGCTCAAATTCCGCTCCGGGATGGCTTTTCTGGTATTCTGTCACCCAAAGTGACAATAACGGGTATAATGCATATGCTCCGGAGATCCTTACTGGGCCTTCATGTCTGGTGATTGCAGCGGGCCGTTCTCCGGAAGGTTGAACGTATCCGCTTAATGCTGATGCTAAAAGGAGTAGTTTAAATACTTTTGAGTTCATTCGAGTGAATTTTTCAAGATTAAAACCAGCGAAATATACAATAATTTTTTATCATATGCAATATATTTTTATATTATCTATGTATCGTTCTATATCTTTTTGTGAATTATTTAACAATAAATAATGATTTCGCGGCTTTTGTTATTAAAATTTCTCTATCTTTGCCCTTTTTCAAAAAAATTGTATAAATCTGAACACAACAGAATATTCATCAAGTTAAATAGAAAAGATCATGAGTTTCAGTATTATCGGAAGATCAATCGCGGAATCTGTCACGCTCAAGCTTAACGAAACAGCAGCCATCCTCCGGGCCAAAGGGGAGCCGGTCATTCACCTGGGAATTGGCGAACCAAAAAGCAAAGCACCGTTGGATGCAATAACCGCAGCGGCCAGCGTGCTGAACACAGGTGAAATACGTTACACTCCTGCCGATGGGATTCCCGCACTGAAGCAAGCCATTATCCGCTACACGATTGAACATTACGGCCGGCTTGTTGCCCCTGAGAATGTCATTGCTTCGGGGGGAGCCAAGCAATCGATCATGGTTGCTCTTCAAGCGATCCTGAATCCCCAGGATGAGGTGGTATTCCCGGCTCCCTATTGGGTAAGTTATCCTGAAATGGTCAAACTCTGTGGCGCTGTTCCGGTTCCGGTTCATCCCGAAGACGGATCTTTCTATCCGCGGCTCCAGGACATCAAACAGGTGTGCGGATCCTACACCAAAGCCATTATCATCAACAGTCCGAACAACCCGACCGGCGTTGTTTATTCCGATGAATTTATCAGGGATATCGTGGAGTTCTGCGAAGAGCAAGGGATTTACCTGATCATGGATGATATATACAATCGCCTGGTGTTCGGAGGTAAAAAACCTGCCAATAGCTATAAGTACCTGAAAAGCAGCATCGATGATTCGAAACTGATCCTGATCAATGGAGTTTCCAAACAATATGCGATGACGGGTTTCCGGATTGGCTGGACCGTAGCCAACAGGAATCTGATTGAAGTGATGACAAACATTCAAAGCCATCAGACCTCAGGACCTTCGGTGGTCCTTCAGGTAGCTGCAGTTGGCGCTATTAACGGCATACAGTCAAGTGTGGAAAGCCTGCGCACAACGCTTCAAAACAACACCAAAGTGATGATGGAACAGTTGAACGCTTTTGAGGGGATCAGGGCAACCAAACCTGATGGGACTTTCTACTGCTTCGTTGACTTCAGCAATTACAATAAAAACTCAACCCAACTGGCCCTGTTCTTGCTTGAGAAAGTCAGGGTGATCACAGTTCCGGGAATAGAGTTCGGGAAAGAAGGGTACCTCAGACTATCCACTTGTGGTTCGATCAAAGATATCACACAGGGGATCGAACGCATCAAATGGGCGCTGGATCCAAATTCACCGAATGAACTCTATATCGGTGAACGGAAACTGACACGCGATTGGCTATAATGATAATCACAGAAAATTAAAGACCTATGTCAAAATATCTGAAATTTGAAACCCCTGCGCAAAAGCAGGCTGCCGACCTGAAAAGTGTTTATGGACTGGCAAACCATGGACTTGTCCACCTTGAACGGGTATACTGGAACCTTCCCGAACCTGCCCTATACGAAGAGGCGGTTTTCAGAAATGAAGGAAAGATCGTAAACGGAGGCGCTCTGCTGGTCCATACAGGAAAATGGACGGCTCGGGCCGCCAATGAGAAATATTTCGTCAAGGAGTCAACCACTGAAGATAAGATTGACTGGGGGAAAAACAACCGTCCTTTGACCCCCGAAAAATTCGACGGGATATTCAGCCGTCTTCAGGCCTTCCTGCAAGGTGAAGAACTTTTCGTCCAGGATGTCTTTGTCGGAGCCGATCCCGAATACCAGATGCCGATCCGGGTCATCACTGATACAGCCTGGCAAAGCTTGTTTGCCCGCAACATGTTCCTGACCCTGAAAACCCAGGAGCAACACAAAACGCACATTCCCAGCTTCACGGTTATCGCCTCGCCCTCTTTTAAACTTGATCCGCGGATTGATGGAACCAACAGCGAAACTGCTATCGTGATCGATTTTTCCAAGCGCCTTGCTATCGTTGCCAATACACAGTATGGCGGTGAGATCAAGAAGTCCATCTTCACCATCATGAATTTCCTGATGCCCATCCAGGATATCATGTCGATGCATTGTTCTGCCAATGTTGGCAAGAAAAATGATGTCGCTCTGTTCTTCGGATTGAGCGGGACCGGGAAAACCACTCTTTCAGCCGATCCGAACAGAAAGCTTATCGGCGACGATGAACATGGCTGGAGCGACGAGAGCGTTTTCAATTATGAAGGAGGATGCTACGCAAAAGTCATCCGCCTCTCGGCTGAGAATGAACCTGAAATTTATGCCTGTACCAGAAGGTTTGGCACCATCCTGGAGAATGTTGTATTTGATCATACTTCCCGAAAGATTGACCTGGATGATGAACAGGTTACAGAAAATACACGGGCCTCCTATCCGCTGGATTTTATCCCCAACTCAATCCCGGAAAAGATGGTCAAGGCACCTCCCAAAAATGTCATTTTCCTTACGTGCGATGCACAGGGAGTCATGCCTCCTATCGCACTGTTAGATATGAACCAGGCCATCTACCATTTTATCAGCGGCTATACTTCAAAAATAGCCGGCACAGAGCTAGGGCTGGGCATTGAACCCGAAATTGCCTTCAGTGCCTGTTTCGGAGCTCCTTTCATGGTCCATCATCCATACCTGTATGCCGATTTGCTGAGAAAGAAGATCGAAAAGCACGGGGCAAAAGTATGGCTTGTGAACACAGGATGGGTCGGAGGTAAATTTGGCGTAGGCAAACGGATCAGCATCCGCCATACCCGAAACATGCTCAATGCCGTACTGGATGGCGAACTTGACAAAGTAAAATTCAGGAAAGACAAATTGTTTAACTTTGAGATCCCTCTTTCCTGTCCCAATGTACCGGAAGATGTTCTGGATCCGGAAAATGCCTGGGGGAATAAAGGAGAGTACTGGATGAAATACGATGCACTGGCCTCGCGCTACATCGAGAACTTCAAGATGTTCACAGAAGGCTGTCCTGAAGAGATCGTGAACGCAGGACCAAAACGACTCAAAATGTGAGTTTTACAGAATTTCAATGGGTAAAATTTATACAAAAGGCGGCGATCTCGGAGATACATCTCTTCTGAACGGAACCAGGGTCTCAAAAAGTCACGACCGGGTAGAGGCCTATGGAACAATGGATGAGCTCAATGCCTTTGTTGGTTTGCTAAGGGATCACCTGGAGCATGACCACTACCGCGAAGTGCTTCTCAGAATACAGCAGAACCTCTTTACGGCTGAAGCCCTGATAGCCGCTGATCCTGAAAAACCAGTGAAAGGATTACCTGCCCTGGATGAAAACGAGATCGTAATCCTGGAGGAGGAAATAGATACAATGACCTCCGAGTTGCCACCGTTGACCTCTTTCATTCTCCCCGGGGGAAATTCGCATGTTTCCCGTTGCCATGTAGCCAGAACCGTATGCCGCAGGGCAGAACGCAGCGTAATACGCTTACACAGAGCGTCTTCTGTTTCTCCTGTCATCATCCGTTACCTGAACCGGTTATCGGATTATCTCTTTGTTCTGGCCCGCCGGTTAGGAATAGAGTTCAATGCAGAAGAAATTTCGTGGCCGGGGAAAAAATAAGGTGAAAATTTGGCTTGACTTTTTGATTTTTTTTTTTATACTTTTGCACAAATCCTTAGCAGCCCATATGTACTGGACATTAGAACTCGCCTCAAAATTGGAAGATGCTCCCTGGCCTGCTACCAAAGATGAACTCATTGACTGGTCCATCAGAACAGGAGCGCCTCAGGAAGTCATTGAAAATCTGAAAGAAATTGAGGATGAGGGGGAGACTTACGAACGTATTGAAGACATCTGGCCTGATTATCCCACCAAAGACGACTTCTTTTTCCATGAGGATGAATACTGAATGCCTCATTCATCCGGCGTACCGTTGAATATCGTGAAATGGACTTTCCCATATTCCCTTAACTGATTGAAGGAAGGATCCTTTCTGAAATCATATTTCTCAGAATGTTCCAGGATATAGATACCCGTGGGTTTCACGATTCCCGATAAACGGATCAGGTGAGGCAGGTGTTCGATGCCCTCCATACCGAAGGGGGGATCAGCAAAAACAACATCCTTTTGTTCCCATGCCCTTTTTTTAAGCAAAACAAGCACGTTCATCCGGATCGCCCGGATCATTCCCATCCCAAATTTTTCGGCCGTTTGGTTGACAAAATCAACACATCTCCGTTCAATATCAATAGCCAGCACAGATGGTGAACCCCTCGATGCAAATTCGAAAGCAATATTGCCTGTGCCTGAAAACAGGTCCAGGACATCCGTTTCTGTATAGTCAATCAAATTATTTAATACATTGAAAAGACCCTCTTTTGCGTAATCGGTGGTGGGTCTGACTGGCAGGCTAGCAGGCGGATGAATTCTTCTGCCCTTGAACTGACCGCTTATAATCCGCATTGGTTCAGATTCAACAATGGATAATACATATGCGGAGGAATTTCATTGAACACAAAACTGTATTCATAACCCGGATTTCTTTTTGCACATTCAATCCGGCGCAGATACTTGAATATCAGGGAATAGAGTGGAGAGTTCCGGGTCACCTTCCCCATCAGATTAACCTCTGCCTCATCCTGGTTTAAGCCGAGTTGCTCAAGTGCAAAGATGGTGAAATAAACCAGGTCTTCAGGTTGCCTGTATTCAAATGTATTTGTATAATGTAGTTTGAACTGGTCCATTACGATCATATCAAAATAATGCTCCCTGACATTCAGGAATACTTTCGGACGAATCAGTAGCCCTCGGAACTGCTGATGGATACTTTCAATCAGCACACTGGACAGGTGAGGCACATGATCTACACCGAATGTCCTGGATACAAGCTCTCTGACCTTCTCCGGCATCGCGTAAACAGTCACTATGTTAAAACTGGGGAGCTTTTCATGATAAACCTTGTCCTGTAAGTCCAGAGGAAAGTTGAATGAAAGAAGTTTTTGTTGCTCCCTTTCATCAAACAGGTGTTCGGGAACCAGGGTGTATTTGCTCCCTTCCCAGGTAACTTTAGTGGATTTGAATTTCTTCTTCAATAAAGGAAGAGAAGTGAACACCTTTGAAAAAAAGGTTTCGAACGGAAGGACTATTTCCTGTTCACCCGACCCTTTCGTTACTGGCATTTTTAACTCACCAATGCCAATGTACTTATTTGAAACACTATCGAGGATACAATAGGAAAAACTACGCTTCCCGATCTGCACAGACAGATAATAGTTCTGCAGATCTGTCTCCTTGAAGAGGGTGTCGATCCGGTTTACGGCAGGCAGGATATGATCTGGTTGGGTCATTGTCACACCATCAGGATTATCAATACATTTACAGCAACAATATGCAGGAAATCTGAAAGGAGGTAAAGATAAGGTTTTTTTTCGCAGGGAATTCCTGTAAGAATTTCCATATCTAAGGACATATTTGAGTAAAGTCGGGGATTTCATCCAGATAACTCCAACGAGAAGTATCAGTATCCATCCAACAGGTAAAGTGAACAAGGCCATTGGAAACTACCAGGTATTTCCCCGATAATGCGTGGTTGTACATGGCTATCTGGTAAAAGACCTCCTGTGTCAGCTGCACCGATGGGGCTTTGCACTCAACCAAAAGAACCGGGTTTCCCTGGCGGTCATATGCAACAATATCACTTCGCTTTTTCATTCGGTTATACATCAGGAGTACTTCCACCCCAATCAGGGAAGGAGGAAAATGGCGGTGTACTGTCAGATAATTCAACATGTGTTGTCTGACCCACTCTTCCGGTGTCAACCTGACATATTTCCTGCGCAAAGGGTCAAAAACCTCTGTATTCTTGTCCGCCCCCTCTCTGAGGCGTAGTTCAAACGATGGCAGGTTAAGCGGTTGCATCAAAGTAACAAACTTACGGAAAAATGTGACAAATCCTCTAAATTTGCAGGACGGGAGGGGTATTGCATGAAATCCCATACAACCTGCCGAAACACCAACCGGAAATGACATTCGAACAGGTAATCCAGAACCTTAAAAACCAGATCTATCATCCGGTCTATCTCTTACACGGGGATGAAGTCTATTATATCGATTATCTCTCCGATTACATTGAAGAACATGTCCTGACGGATACAGAGAAAGAATTCAACCAGACAGTTCTATATGGCAGGGATGTCGATGCACCGACAATTGTCAGTTATGCAAAAAGGTATCCGATGATGGCCAATTACCAGGTCCTGATCGTCAAGGAAGCGCAGGAGGTCAACGACCTGGAAGCACTGACATCCTATGTTCTGCAGCCTCTCTCTTCTACCCTTCTGGTATTATGCCATAAGTACGGTAAAATTGACAAGCGAAAAAGTCTTGCGAAGGCAATAGAAAAACATGGTGTGTTATTTGAATCACCGAGGATCTATGAAAACAAGGTCCCTGCATGGATAGAAGCGTTTGTAAAACAAAGAAATTATTCCATTTCGGTGAAGGCCTCTTTCATGCTGACGGAGAACCTGGGAACCGATTTGTCGAAACTGACAAATGAGATCCAGAAACTGATCATCAACATCCCCGAAAATACTGAAATCGATGAAATTCTTGTAGAAAAATACATCGGAATCAGCAAAGATTTCAATGTGTTTGAATTACAGAAAGCCCTTGGGGCTAAAAGTGTGTTCAAAGCCAACCAGATCATCGCCTATTTTGGTTCCAACCCGCGGGAAAATCCACTTGTCAAGGTCATCCCGATCCTTTTCTCCTTCTTTTCAAAGGTACTCCTATATCAGCATCTCCAGGATAAATCCAGGAACAATGCAGCTTCTGCGCTTGCTGTAAACCCTTTCTTTCTGCAGGATTATCAGACTGCCGCTCAAAACCATTCTCCGGCCAGGGTGAAATCGATCATCGGGATCCTCCATGAATATGACCTGAAATCGAAAGGGGTCGACAACGCCTCGGCTTCCGACGGAGAGCTGATGAAGGAGATGATCTACAGGATTCTGCATTGACATCAACCGTTCCATTTATTGAAGGGGCTGTCTGCAAAGTACTTAACCACGAAGGAGACAAAGGATTTCACGAAGGATTCACAAAGGAATAAAGCCTGATTATCATCCACTTAGTGCTTCTTTGTGCTGCACTTCGCGTTCCTTTGTGGTTCATTTTTCTGCTTTTGAGACAACACTTACATGTTTCGACCATGTCACCCCTGCATCGGGTCTCCGTTATATCTGTATGAATCCTTCCGGATTTTCATCCCTGTAATTGTAGTCCGGCGACCTGTAGGTTGCTTCTATTTCCCTGAAATACTTCTCGTGGATAAACTTCCTTCGTAGCTTCATTGTTGGAGATAATTCCCCTGATTCAATGGTCCACTCATCAGGGAGAAGTTTGAATTTTTTGATTTTCTCGGTTTGTCCAAGGTCCCTGTTGATCCGTTCTGCTTCTTTATGGAAACGGCGGACAATGACAGGATCAGAAACGGCTTCCGCGTTCGATCGGTAAGGGATGCCCTTGATCCTGCACCAGCTTCTCAGGTGTTCGAAATTCGGAACGATCAGGGCTGCTGCATATTTGCGATCCTCTCCCATTACAAGAATATGATCGATGAAAGGTGACTCTGCAAACCGTTGTTCAATCGGGCTGGGTGCAATATATTTTCCGGTGGATGTCTTAAAGATTTCCTTTTTTCTGTCCGTGATCTGCAGGTATTTCCCGTCGATCATCATACCGATATCACCCGTATGGAACCAACCATCAGAATCGATCACCTCTTTGGTTCGTTCCGGCCGGTTCACATACCCTTTCATCAGGTTGGGTCCTTTGCAGAGGATCTCACCATCCGCGGCAAACTTCACTTCCACGCCGGGCAACACCGGTCCAACAGTTCCAAACTTAACGCCTCCCGGTTGCATCGTTTGTACGGCTATCACGGGTGACGTTTCGGTCAATCCGTACCCCTCCAATACCTTGAGACGGGCAGCCCAGTATATCCTTGCCAGGCGCGGATGAAGCGAAGCTCCTCCACACGCAATCAACCTCACGTTTCCTCCCAGGGCTTTCCTCCATTTGCTGAAAACCAGGAGGTTGGCAAAATACAACTCGGCCTTGTAAAGCAAACCCCGGGGATGGTCAGGTTCGAATTGATGACCAAGATGCAATGCCCGGTAAAACACTTTTCGTTGCAATCCTTTCAGGGTATCCCCTTCTGAAACAACCTTGTTGTATATTTTTTCAAGTACCCGGGGAACGGCTGCAAACGTATGCGGTTTTACCTCTTTCAGGTACTCGGGTATCTGATCCAATGCCGTTGCATAGTAAATTGACATCCCAAGATACTGATAGACGTAGTTCAACATCCGTTCATAAACATGGCACAGGGGAAGAAAACTGAGTGCCCTTTCATGGCTTGTAAAATCTGAAATTTTTGCACATTCCGTGAAATTTGAGACAAAGTTCCGGTGCGACAGCATCACTCCCTTAGGCCTTCCTGTTGTTCCTGATGTGTAGATGATGGATGCCAGATCGTCGGGAGAAATGGCTACTTTGATCTTTTCCAGTTCCGGACTCAGGGATGATGTTCGTCCGGATGACAGAAGGTCAGTCCACTGATGGACTCCCCTCACTTGTTTGATAGAGAAAACCTCTTTAACAACAGGAAGGACATTTACGATATGCCTGATCCTTTTGTATGTATCCTGATCGTATATGATCAGGTATTCAACCCCTGCATCCGTAAATATGAACTGGTAATTCTCTTCGCTGATTGTAGGATAGATCGGAACCTGCACGGCTCCCACCTGGCTGATCGCCATATCGAACAGGTTCCATTCAGGGCAATTCGAAAGTACAGTTGCAATCCTGGTTCCGGGAACAACGCCTGACTCAAGCAATCCGAGACTCAGGTAGTGACTCAGGCTGACGTAATCGGACGCAGAGAGAGGATGCCATTCACCCTCTGACTTTGAAAGGAAGGGATCTGGTTTATTGCTGTATTCATCTCTGAAGAGATCGAGTAAATCAAATAGCCGAGTAACCGGTTTCATTCATTATATCAATCGAAAAGTTGCTTGATCTTGTCTTCGTATCTTTTACAGATAAACGGACGCCGCAGCTTCATTGTTGGTGTAATCTCCCCATTTTCCAATGTCCATTCTGTATCCACGAGGTCCCATGTTTTAATCTTCTCAGTATCCCCAAACTGTTTGTTGTATTTATTGATCTCTACCTGGATTCGTTTTCTTATAGTCTGGTTTTCAACGACCTCCGTGTTGGATCCGAAAGGGATCTCTTTTCTCTCACAGTACGATTTCAGGAAAGCAAAATCGGGGACAATCAGGGCTCCGACAAATTTTTGGTTCTCTCCTACCACCATGAGTTGGTCAATAAAAAGCGATTCCTTGAATTTATCCTCAATCAGTTGCGGACTCACATACTTCCCGAATGAGGTTTTAAACAACTCTTTTTTCCGCCCGGTGATTCTCAACTGACCTTCAGGCTCAATTTGTCCCAGGTCGCCGGTATGAAACCACCCTTCTTCATCGATGGCTTCACGGGTCATCTTTTCATCCCTGTAGTACCCTTTCATCACAAAAGGGCCCCTGGCACAGATTTCACCATCCTCTGCAATTTTCACCTCCCCACCCTTTAACGGAGGCCCGACTGTTCCAAACTTGATCCCGTGTTCACTAAAATCACTGACCGCGATGACCGGGGAAGTCTCAGTCAGACCGTAACCCTCCAGAATATTGATCCCGGCACATGTAAAGAGTCTCCCCAGCCGGGGTTGCATGGCAGCTCCGCCGGAAACCATTATCCCGATCTCGCCCCCCAGGGCAGCTCTCCATTTTACATAAACCAGCTTATCGTAGCGTTTGCGCTTCCACTCGTAAAACCAGCCGTTGGCTCCTTTCAGTTCGTACCGCAACGCCAGGTGAAACGCCCACCAGAATATCCAGCTTTTCGGGCCTTTCAGCTTCTGTCCCGTGGCAACCAGCTTATCATAAACCTTTTCCAGCAACCGGGGAACCGTTGACATGATCTGCGGATGAACCTCTTTCATGTTATCTGTGATGGTACCCATGTTTTCGGCATAGTAGATGGAGATCCCGAGATAATGGTAGAGGTAATTAAGCATC
>Ga0172369_10003850_pt1 | contig 19468 bp, 23 predicted proteins | sample LakKiv25m_FD_114539 | JGI IMG/M metagenome (GOLD analysis project Ga0172369, IMG submission 114539) | Freshwater microbial communities from Kabuno Bay, South-Kivu, Congo - kab_022012_11.25m | ecosystem: Environmental > Aquatic > Freshwater > Lake | place: Democratic Republic of the Congo...
AGTTTAGACCCAACCAATCCTTGTTGAGTCCAGTAATTTCCGCCCGCGGTATCTGCTTGCCGATTAAATAGATTGGGGTCTAGGTATGCGGCCTTGACTTCAGGCGAGACATACCCAGAATCAATCTTCGCAGCGTTCGCTTGAGTTTGAGTGTCGCCAGCGGCAGTAGCAAAATTCTTGGCAAAGTTGGGATCGTTCATCCACCAATTAACTTCATCTTGGCTTACATTGGTTCTTCCGATTCCTTCGTATGCCTTTCGAACATCCGCTTCTGTAGCCATAATTGACTCCGATTAAATTGCTGCCAACAACTCATCGCACTTCTCAGTGCACATCTTTTTCCAAGTGAGTAAGAAGTTCCGCTTCCCATCTGGATCATGCGCCCACCACTGCACGCCTTCGTCATTGATACTGGTGACATCGTTGCGCCAAACCTTGTGGTACAGGTCTAGGATTTCTTGCGGCGGGAAGTAAGGTGCGGGATGCAGACTTCCATAAAATCCCGTGATGCAATCGACAAGCCCGACGCACTTTGCATCCATGAAATTCTGGTAACTGATTCCAAAGAAACCACCGTCAGCCCAATTCGGCCCCCAAGAGTTCTGCATCAGAAACATCTGCGCTGCGTCATCGTAGCCGATGCACACAACCTCATGATCGCCACGGCTCGTTGATGTCGGTAACCAGACCGTCCGGCGCCAGTCTTTGCACTGCCCAACACTGGCATCAAAGTTACCGCAAATATGGATCAGGAAATTAACCGGCTTGCCCTGTGCGAGATGCGTCTTGACCCAGTTTATCGGGTCTTCAAACCAGTTCATCAAAGCAAAGGTTGTGATCTTGTACTGCGCGGCTTCCGCATCAAGCGTAGCAGGCGGCTGTTGATTCTCGGGGCTGGTGTAGGGCCATGACGCGTCAAGGCAGCACCCCTTGGTCTTGAGTACTTGTAATGCGAGTTCAGGGCTGGAGCCTTCCTGACCGAGCGAATTACCGAGAAGCCGCGCGTAGTAGTAAAGATACAATTCCGAGAAGTCGAGCTTTCGTCCGTCGCGTTCGTGCAGGACTTGAAGCGCTTTGCACTTGGCGAATGGATTGCATGTGCCGAGACTGCCTTGATCCTCAACGAAGTTGATATTGGGGCGGAGATCGACTTGCGGAGGTAGAATCACGCTGGCCACCCGGCAGCAAGATCAATCGCCGCAATCTCCTGCACGGTAGCGGCGGCGTTGATCAACTCAGCCAAGGCGCGCTCACGACTGAAACAGGCTTGCACATGCGCGCCCACTGCGTCAGCGATCGCATTGACCGTTGCGGCATTGATCTGCACCCAGCCGCCTTCTCCTTTCCAGTCGATCAGCACATCGGGTTGCTGCTGCGCGCGGCACCACGCACCTATAATCAACGCTTGCGACTCTCGATCGGTCTTGATCTGGGCGCCGCCTACCGTGATGCCCGCAGTCTCCCGGTAAAAACGCTCTTGTGCGAGTCTCGCCAAGGCTGCGCTAGCCGCAGACGGGAGCAAATTGGCAATTCTCGCGTCCCGATCCGCCGCTACCGTATCCAGCCGCGCCTGATCAATGACCGACCACCCGCCGCCGCTGTAGCTGTATGCGGCCCCAATAAAATCCGCCGGCAAACTCGCATCGGCCACGGTAGAATTGCCGAGACAGAAGGAATAATCAACCCATCCCGCGCCAGCGACCCGATCCTCACTCAAGACAATATCGTCGCCCGCATACATCACCGCAGAATCGGAATGTCTGATCAGAATTTTCATTGCGCTACCCCCGTTTGAGCCACAATCGCCTGTAGATAGCCGCTGGTCCCCTGATAGACCATCACTGCCGCGCCGTTAGCGTTATACGAAGCGACCGAAAAATAACCAGACGAATCGGCATTGAATACGGTTCTGTCGGACGCGATGTAGGGTAAACCGGAATCGATCCGGTAAAGTATGGCTGTGCCATAGCTATCAGGATTCGAGGTGTAGCCGATCAATGCCACTCCTGGACTAATCAGACCGACCGCCCCGTATAACGAACCGATGGAAGTGCAAGAGATTGATTGCCCGATGCCATTGCCGGTCACGGACACATCGCTCCCGCCGGTCAAACTCATGCGCACAGAGGTCAAAGGCGCTGCCCACATGGCTACTGCCTCGTGCGAATTGACTTTAAGAGTACCGGAATGAATCCCGGCCGCAGAAGCGCAGGAATACCCTGAATGATGCGTCAATGTTGTGCCGGATAGTGTCAAACAGTTACCGTAAGTCGCGGGCGTGCCTATGCCGTATGCCAACAGAATTTTTGTGTCTGTGAGCGGGCACAATGAAAACCCAATAGGCGTCGAAGCGTTATAGTCCAGCGTGGCGCCAGTAGTGATGACGCTTGATGCTACGGTTAAGTGATGGACGCAAATATTCGCGGTCGTGGCGGACCAGTAGGCAAATACTGCCGTGGTACTACTGAGTGGCGCGATGGCAGTAGGCAGGCCCAAGGTGCTGTTATCGAGCGCCTTGATCGTGCCGGGCGTCGGCACGGTGCCGGAGACGTTAATGACTACCGCATTGCCCTTTCCTGTGGTGTGATTGTAAAACCCGACAATCGCCTGACTATCGGTCAGCGCACAAATCGATGGATAGCGAGAGTCGGCAGCGTTCATCGCTACCGGCGTGCCCGGTGTGATCGTCGCGCCGGCGACCGTAAAAACGACAGCATACAGATAACCGCTCGGGGGGTACCGATAAGCGGCGACGCCTTTGGTCGCGGAGAGCATGCATACGCTGGTCTGTATCGCAGTATCGGCATGCAGCGTGGTCGCCGCGCCGAAACTTAGCAGCGTATTGGCTGGACCATGATGCCCCCCGATCCACACCCCCGCCGACGTGCTATTGTCGGAAAGATACAGCGTCGTCGTTTTACCCTTTGTGACAATTGCCAGCACGTTGGCCGATGTATCGACAAGGGCGTAGTCATAGCCGTTCGCCGAGAACACAAATAACTCGCCACCTTCGGACAGAGTCGTGGCGTTTGGCATGTTCACCACCTTGCCTGTGACGGTCATGTTAATAGATTGCAAGCGGGTGCTGGCAGCGGTGAGCGTCACGTCGACGGCGCTGGTGGTTACGGTTGCTCCGCCAGATACCGACGGGATCGGCATCGCCGCCTTGAGATTCGCGAATGTCAATTTCTTAAGCGCATTTGAAGCCACCGAATCCACAATGGGCAATTCATCAGCATCGACCGGCGTGGACTTGCTCGTGGCGGCGTGCGTGACGCTGGCTAGTGCACTCGCGTCGACCGTTCCGGTTGCGCCGGTCGGCCCCTGGCTGCCACTAACGGCAATCGTCCAATCCGCTTTAGTGCCACTACCGCCGATGCCGAGCACATTGACCACCAGGCTGGTCGAGCTGTAGCTGGTCACCTGGCCGTGCATGTAGTTGGCCGGATCGGCGTCCGATGTCGCCAGCACGAACATACCCGCAGCGTATTGCTTGCCGCTTTGGGTGGTGAAGGTTTTCGAGCCGGTACCGATGGCCAGGCTGGTGGTGCTGGTCGATTTGACAGCGGCGGCGGCGCTGGCGGCATCGCTGGCGCTATTGCTGGCGGCCGTGCGGTCAAGTCCGGTTTGAACTCGATCAGCGGCGGTAGCAACCGCATCGGCAGCCGTCAGAACAGCTTTTGCTGTAGCAATGCCTGCCTGAGTCGTCGCAGTACCTGCCTGCGTTGTAGCCGTGCTTGCGTTTGTTCCACTCGACACGACATCGGCGGCCGTCGCCGCAGCATCGAGTCCGGTTTGAACTCGATCAGCAGCAGCTAAACCGGCTTGTGTCGTTGCGGTTCCGGCCTGAGTTGTCGCGGTTGAAGCGGAACTGCTTGCTGATGAGGCCGACCCAGAAGCGGCGCTAGCACTTGCCGCCGCCGCTACCGCACTTGCCGCCGCGGAAGTGGCCGCGGTATTGGAATTCGCGGCGACATGGAAATATCCTGTTGCCGTTGAATAGGTCAGATCAACGGCGCCGCCCGCCGTAATGTCTCCGGCAGTCAAGACCGAGCTGTCAATCAGCCGAATTGACTTGACGCCAAGACTATTGACGTTGATCGTCGATGCGCCGGTATTGGTATTGAGTGGCCGCATCCTGACATGAAGGCCATCAATATATTCGCTCGGAGTATAGGGAAGCGAAACAAGATAAGCGTCCGCCGTACCGGTATCCACAGCGTAATTCGTTGTTCCGCGCTTCAAATTAAGTTCAGTTGGAAGTTTGTCGAATGCCGCATCAACAGCCGCATCAAGGTCATTGACATTCGTGGAACGAGCGAGTGTAGCAGCCTCAACATCGGTTGGGCTGGTAAAGTAAAGATTGCTCATGGTGTTTCCTTTTAAGTCACCAGATGGCGGACGATGTAGTAAATAATCGCCCCTTGCAGGGTATGCCCGAGATCAATATCTGAATTGGTGTAAGTGACTAGAGACATATTCGTTCCGTCGCCATTGATTGATATTTCAGGATTCGCAACGACCTGGCTGTCGTAATAAAAACCTTCCCAGTGATCAACATCCCAATAGCCGCCACTGCCTTGGCTATCAAGAGTCGTCGTTGGATGTTGAGAAATTTCACTCTTGCCATAACTGAAGTCAGGGTGAATGCGAATTTCCGAATAGCCAGAGGTTTCCATTTCGAGAATTGCTTTCAGGAAGCTCTTTTCATATGCTGGGCTCTTGAAGTGATAGAACGGCAATCTCACAAAACCTTCAATCGCTGTTCCGTCGAACGAACTTCCCTTGTCGGCCTGATAGACATATCCGGTACTATCCCCAAGGAAAATCACATCCTTGCCGTTGGCGTCTTCTCCGGAATAAGCACAAGTGATATTCACTGGGTACTTGAACTGGCTGTACTCTTCAATCAATCCGTCCCGGGTTGATACGATGGTCATGGAGATTCCAGTTCCGTCGCTTCCGTACAATCGATACTGGTTCCGAGTCTTGTAGGTCGCACTGGCAACAACTACCGAGCGCATGTCTGCAATCAATCGTTGAACTTGGCGGCTGACTGTTGCATGCTCAAAGTTTCCATACTCTTGCGCGGTCCTGATCTTGGTGATGCCGCGGTCATCCAGGGCATACGAAGATCCAAGATTCTGCAGTGTGTATGGAATAGCGCCCACTTCCGGAGCCAACTTTCCGAGCGCAAAATTCGCCGTACTCGTTCCGGCCAATTGGTCGGTGCGATTTCTGGTGAATACCGCAAGAATGTCTCCAGGCTGAGGCAAGAATCCACTGATTGTGTCGCCCATGCCAATTTCAGCCGCACCGGTTAGAAGCGTCCATTGATACGGGAAGCCTATGCCGCTGAACTGCATTGATCCACGGAATGAATAGACCAAATGATTCTTGTGCGCGCAGACATGATTCGGTGTGTCGGTTGTCATTCCCGTAGCGATAGGAACAAAAACCGTACCGTCAAACTCGAATCCGCGATTAGTTCCGTCGACGCCGTACATTTTCATGGTGTCGGCAGAGCCGGTAAAGTTATGCTCGATGCACTCGTACCGACCGCCCTTGACCAGCGTAATCGCCGTCTGAACTCCGGATAGCGTAACCGTTGCTCCAGATCCAGTACAAGTTGCCGCGCCAGCCGTAAAGTTACCGCCCGATGGATTGGCAATGATCAAACGGCCTACCGCAGTACCGGACCACGCGCCAGATTGAAGGGCAACGCGCTTGACCGTGGCCGTCACACCGCCTTGCGTCAGCGTGTCAGTATCCAAAGCTGTAGCTGTTCCGCCCGCCGTGAAACTGATTTCGTTGTACAGCGTGACCTGCTCCCATCCGGAAGCGGTTGCCTTGAACATATCCGCGGCGGTATCTCCGGCGTTATTCCGAAAACAATACAGAATTCCCTTAAGCATTCCCAGGCCGAGTATTCCCCCGCTTCCTGTAGGAACTGCAATATCCGCTCGGTAATCATCAGCCGTGGCATTTCGAGCAACAGCATCTTCATAGGCTGTTGAAGCACCAAAGCGTGTCGGCGTCATGGTAAATGCGCCTACGGTGACACCACCTACCTTGAAATCCTCGACAACAAACGTCGAAACAGCCAGCTTGGTGAAGTAGATCTCGGTACTATCGACAATAATGACCTTGCCTGTTGCGGTGCTGGTTGCTCCGGTGATCGTGTCGCCTACCGCAACAGATCCAGAAAACGTCGCTGTTGCGTAGTAATAGACGCCATCAGAGGGTGAAGTCTTGCCGCTGTACCGCTCATATCCGTCAATTCTGTCGTAACCGCTCATTGCCCCAACAACGTAGTTCATCAGACTCCGCGCAGCGCCGGGGTCAATGGATAGGGCAGGGGATTCGAGATCGATACCACCAGACAACTTAATGTACTTGGTATCGACCTTTGGCCACCTAATCATACCAGCGTTCCGGCAAGAGAAATTTCGGGAAGTTGATCGCTGCGCAGTCCTCGCAGCATGCTTTTGTAGTTCTTTTCGCCTTTGTCGTAGCGTTCTATAGCATTATTGGACTGAGCCATGAGCATCAATCCGCGCCACATAATAATCATGTGGTATTTTGCCGGTATCAAGGGTTCGTCAGAATTAGCCGTCATGGCCTGGGCCCGCTTGAAATACTCTCCGGATACGGTATAGATGTCGTTCGGTGTGGGGCCAAGCGCCAGCGCCTTGTTCGGCATGATCGAGAAGTGAATTGGCTGGTCTGTCAGGGTTCGACGCGTTCCGAAGTTGTAGTAATCCCGAAAATCATCCCATTCCTGGTAGCCAAGCCATTGCTCTCCGCCGGCCCCGGCAGAAGTCAGGTAGCAGGAAACGCCGCCTTCTTTGCGCCAGTCACCGAATTCAGTCAGACCGAGCGCTGTCGTGGTGTAAGCCTGCGTATTGGCAATGCTCTGAAACGAGAATTCATTTCTCAGAAAAAGCCAATTTGAATGTAGGTTCTGGATCAACTCATAGGCCGTATCGATCGCCTCAACGACTTTCAGCATGTCACCAGTTTGATTGACGGTCGTTACCGGAGTGGTATCGCTTCCGGAAATTCCGGCCTCGCGCCTTAGTCGTCGGCACAAATCAAGTCGGTTCATGGAATTCTTCCGAAGAGTTGAAAATTTGGCGGTTTGTCACTCCCCGCAGGGCCGCCTTGCGGGAGAAAGCTACGCGAAACGCAGAGAGTTCTAGCCAACAATGCCCATGTTCTTGGCAACAGTGACCAACGAATTGACATTGGTTGTGGTATCGGAGGGATTACACTTCAGCTAGGATGCGCTTCAGCCATTCCTGCCCTTTCGGGGTGTCATCAATGACAACAAACGGGTAGGCTTCCGCGGTGTGGGTCGGATAAACGAATTTATCCTCGCCGTCCGGGCCTTTGATTTTCAGGTTATCGAATGTCGTTCCCTTGGCTCTTGCAAGCCTCTCGACAAACATGCGGCGGCACTTGATTTCCTCTCCCCGAGGAAACCGCTGAACACGCCCATTGACATAAACATCCGGCAATGGATTGGCGTTCTTGTCGGTCGATGGATGAACCCTGACAGTGACAATCTCATTCATAAAAGCCATTTCTTCGTGCCACTTCTTGCTGCGAATGCGCTTTCCGTTGGCATCAAATCCGATACGATCCAATTCGCCGCCTAAATGATGGCCGTCGACCTGTTCCGATCTGGGTTTGTTAAGTTCGCCGTTATCCTGAAACTCTCGGGTGCTGTCCTGGCCAACCTGTTGTTCCTGTGATTCAACCATCTTGCGTGGTGTATATGTTCGTGCCATCTTGATTTCCTTTTCTATGGGAATAAAAAAGCCGCCCGAAGGCGGCTGTTAGTTGAGTGCTACAGGGTTAAGCTATTTGCGGACGATCGGGAAGTGTTGCCACATTCACAATCACATTGGTGAAGCCTGTGGTATTCCAATTCGACGTGCCAAAGGTCACAGTTGTTGCTTGGCCGTAATGCTTCAGCACTTGATACGCGAACGGGCAAACATCATCCGGAATGAGCGGGAAGGATGGCGCTTCGGCGAATGTCCCGGCAGAGTCCAGCGTTTCACGCGAACCCATCAGGCACTTGACCGTACCGGACGAGTTGTAGGCCCAAACAACGACAGTGCCTTGACCACCAGCCGAAGCAACGCCAGTCAGTGTCTTGGTAGAGTCGGAGAAGGCCACGCTATCACCATAGTCCGAAGTCGGCGTAGTCTGGTCCGCATTGGTGCCGGACTTCGAGTACATCTTGCCGCGAATCGAGAAATCTAACCGAACGGTCGTGTCATGCACCGTTTCAGCCCCCGTTGCAGTCAAAAGACTGTTGCTGTGCGCCATGGTGACGCCAGCGAGATCGATACTTTGTGTCATGTGAATCTCCTGAAAAGAAAAGCCCGCCAAGGCGGGCTATGAGGGGTTTGTATTCTACCGTAACGGTATATCACCAACACAGGTAAATACCTAGCGTATGCAACCTAACTTAACGAACTTACCCCTGCCTCAATCACCGCCATGAATCCGTTATTAACCACCAGAGCGGCGGACCAGAAGGACGCACCGCAATAGCCGCGTTGACCGAGGATGTCGTTCTTGTCGCGCTGAGTGTGGGGAATGATGTTCATGTCGAACGAATCCTCACCTTTCAGTGCGATGTCGAACGTGCATTCATCGCCACAGACGATAAACGGATACACGTCGATGTTGGCCGCAGCGTTGGTTGTGGCGTAGAGCGCTGCATTCGCGCCACCGGCATCGGCATACGCTGCCAACTCAGGAGACAGGATAAAACGGAACTCTTCGCAAGATCCTATTTCCTTCGGGCTAATCGTCTGCATTCCGGCGTACTTGGCAACCGGAACGAAACCAGGCAAGTCGCGGATGTCGGCCGCGGCGTCGGTATGCACCATCACCAGGAAAGCATCTTCGATGGCGGAAGTGTCATAGTCCGGTCCCGGACGGATAATGCGCGACTTCTTGCCGGCGTGATTTGCCAGCAAACCGCGTGCCGCACGGCGCAGAATCGTCAAACTGATTGCCTCGTCAGTCGTTGCGCGGCTCGTGCCACCGGAATAGAAGATGTTGGTACAGGCTTTCATCGCGCCGTAGCGGATCATTTCCTGCACCAGACCCATGCGCTTACCCATGATGCGCGACATATCCTTAGGGATGTTGTCCTCATGCAGTTCGGCGGTCTTGTTCGTCCAGCCGTAAATGGCGCCATACTGGTTGATTTGGACGTTCAGATACTGGTCGGTCAGCGTTTCGACGTTCGGGGTAACGCCTTCCTGCAGAAGATGTCCAACAGCCGTCACCGACCAGCGATTGATCGTGTTGGCATTGGTTGTGGCGCCACCGGTCGGAATAATCCGGCGATAGCTCACGTTGTCGCCCTTATTCTTGGGGATCTGCTTCATTTCGCAGCCCAGACCAAGAATGATGGTCGGTTCGGCATAAGCCAGGGTTTCACCCAGAATTTCATTCACTCGGCCAGGGGAGAGGCCATATCCTTGTACTGCCATGATGTTTCTCCTAAAGAGTTAAGTCACATTCGCTTTCCTGCTACGCGTTCGTAGCCAGCGAGAATGCTTTCCTTGTTTGATTTGACTTGCGGCGTAGTTGCCGCACCATTGGTCGGAGTGATCGCGTTTTTTAGGCGATCCTTGCTTTTGGTGTTGGTCTGCGTTGGCTCAGTTGATTGTGGATGCGCATGCTTCTTAACCTGCCAGTCCTTAAAGTCGTCCAGCTTTTCAGCAACGTAATCCGGGTCCATCGATCGCAGAAAACGACTCTTGGCGCGTGGCGTGAGTGAATCAAGCCATTCCTTGTAATCGTCAGTCTCGCGTACAGTGAACCAATCCGGATGCGCTTGCGATAACTCTGTTTGCGCTTCTTCAAGTCTCTTCTTGGCCTTGGCTTCTTCGCGTTCGTCAATCACTTTCTGGATTGCTTCCGCGCTCATGCCATTGCCAGAAGATCCAAGTACCCTGTTAAATGCAGGACTGAGCTTTTCAGCCAGTTCCGGATACTCGTCGGCAAGGTCTTTCAACAACTCTGAGGCATCGGCAATGTTGGCTGCAGTGGCATCTTTTGAAGTAGCCGGCGCCGCCAATCGTTGCGTCATTTCCTCGAATCGCTGTGAAAGTGATCCGTATCGACCATTCACATCCCGTAATTGCTTGACCAAATCCGGAATGCGCCCGACTTGCTCACGTAAATCAGCAAGTTCATCGACCTTCGCTCCAACCTTCTCTGGCGGCGTTTCCGCGGTCGGAGTGGGTTCAGTCTCAGGTTCGATACCAGCTACTTTGTCGTATCCAGCTTGGATGCTGGATTGAGCTTCTTCAGGTGTTTGTTGCTGCTGGTCTGTTGATACGGCAGCGCTTTCCTCGACGCTTTGACCTTCCATTTGCAATCTCCAAAAAACAAAACCGCCTCAAGGGCGGTCGATCCAACGGGCGGCAGAGCTTTACTCCGTGGTCCGTTACCTTCTCGGGGGCTGACTTTCGTCAGCACCCTAGAGCCTTTAATCCTCCGGCATCACTGTCCGGGGGTTTTCAAGTTTCAATATCAGTTGTGCTTCTGCGAGTCGTCCGCGTAACTTGGCGGTCGCCTCTGGGCTTAAATCGTTGTCGTTCTTGCGCCGATGGCTATCAATCCGGGCCTGCAAATAGACCCGCAACTTCTGCCACACCGGGGAAGCCAAATCCTCCTGGCTCAGAATCTCGGTCATTCCTGGAATGCTCGTCCTGGCGTAGCCCTACCTGGAGGTTCAAAGCTCGGTGTGGCCACTTGCGCAGATCGATAGGTGTCCGACATCGCCAAACGAATCTGTGCCCGCAATTTCATCGTTTCCCGAGCCAGCGCAGTCTTGAGCGTGTCATCGTTCATGTTCTTGTCGCCGTCCAGCTTAGCCGCTTCCAGAGTGGCATCGAGTTTCTTTTCCCACTCGCGGAAGGCGAATTCCATATCGGCCTGATGTTTCTCGAACGCTTGCGTGGCCTGAAGTTCCTTGTCTCTGGCCTGCAATTCCATGCCCTTGACCACGATGCGAGGGTCTTGAGGGTGGTTCTGCTGCATGGCCTTCTTCTTGGCCTCGTCGAGTTCCAGTCGCTTCGGGTCAAGCCGTTGGCTCTTCAGGACTTCCTGCATGGTCTTTTCCGGGTCAAGTCCGTACACTGGATTCGCGGAAGCGCCCAAGGTCTGAATCAGTGCCTGAGTCTGCATATCCCGCTCGACAAGTGCGCTCGAACCGCGAGCATCAATCTGGAAGTCGCCCTTTTCGGCATCGTCCTCGCCATGCAGCAACAGCCACTCGTAATACCGGCCAATGTGGGGCTCGGTAATCCGGTCATCAAACGTCCTGGCAATCCTGCGCAGCACGCTAGAAGCATTGTTTTGCAGCATAGTCATGCCGCCGACCGTATCCGGAGCCTTGCCTTGCTGTCCCTGCAGGAGCATCGGCAGTCCAGTTTCATCTTCGGCGCGCTGCATCCAGAAGCTGATGATTGCCATCAATTCCTGCTGCAAACAGGTGATATTCACCCAGGTAATTGCGTCCTTGACGCTGCCCTCGAAGTCATCTGTGGTCACAAACACGGTTCTCGGGCCAAGTCTGAAGTTCCCGCTACCGTCTGCCGGCTCAATCTTCGAGCGATCAATGATGAGCACCGGACCAGAAGACAGGCCGGCGTTGTCCATCAGGTTCCGCGTTCCGGCATTTACCCCGTCTTGACTGGTGCGCATTTGACGAGAAACGCCAATTCCAGCCCAATGCCCCGGGCGGCGCTGCCAGATCATCACGTCATACGGGAATTCACCGGAATCCAGTGGCTCCAGCATCGCCTTGATCACGGTGTCATTCACCATGACCACGATAGCCGGGTATTGCTCTTCATCACCGCATTCGCAGCCCGCGGCTTCCAGATCCTCAGAATCTAGGTAGCCGTGAAAATACCAGATTTCAAACTGCTCTTTCTCGTTCGCCTTGTTTTCGCGCGGTCGCTTGCTGTTTCCATGCCGGTCTTTCGGGCCATCCTTCAATATCTGGTCAATCTTGTCCTTCAGATACGTCGGATCACGCTTCAACTCGGACAGAATCCGCGCGCTGATGTCGTCGCGTTCGAATACAAACTTTCCCTTCTGGATGTTTTCGCCGCAGGAAGGATCAGGATAGAAGTTCCAGGGATTCACCACACGGCTGCAGGGAAGGATCTCATCCTTGATGATGATGCCAACGCCTTCCATCGCTCGGACCACTGCACGGCGACGAATACTCTGCGGGCATGGACCTTTCAGAATCCCCGTGCCGATTCGAGCCGCATCCTCGATCACCAAACGGACTTGCGCATGGTATTGACACTGCACCAGCCAGTCATCCATGCGGTCCCGAGCCTTTTCGGCCGAGTCCTTAGCCTCTTGAATCGCTTTCTTTGCCAAATCAGCCGTGGTCATCGGCCTGGAAACAGGACCAACCATCGGATTTCCGTCCGGGCCCATCATCGGTTGGCCGCCCATCATGGTCGGACCTTGCTTGGGCTCTCCGTTTTCGTCAAGTTCCGGCTGCATCACCTGATTGCCGGACTCATCCATCACTGGCGTCTTGTCCTTCAACTGCCCAATCAGGTCCGGTATCGGTGTCGGGCGAATATCCCAGTTCCGATCGTCAGTCGGAAGCAGCATGTCAGAGACTCTTGCTGCTGCGGCATCAACATACGGGCGAGTGAGCTTGACGAAGACCGTCGAGCGCTTCTCTTTGTTCGCCGCAGCCTTCTGCTCGATAATGACCCGGCCATCCGGCGAGGTCGGCTTGAGCTTGTGTTCTTCTCGGTTGTACTCGTCGATGCCCTGGTAATACTCTTCGTCTTCCAGCCAAGCAGATTCAATGCCGGACGACTCTCTGGCCTTGACGGCCTCATCGCGCAATTCCTTGATGCGCGTACCAAGTCCTTCAAGGCGCGCAGTGACCTCCTGCTCAGATAGGCGAGTCTCTTCCCCGGCCTCTTCCGACTCGCCGGTTTGCATGAGTTGATCCATGGATTACCGACCAGACATGCAGATATTCAAAGCTACCGTGCTTGCCGCGGTAAAGATCAGGCGCAACGCCCAAACCGGGAAAAGGATTGAATTGGTATTCGCCGCTAATGAAACGTAACTATTCACAATTCGCATGGTCATACTCCTGAAAATAAGCGCTTTCTAATATTAGCGGTAGCTTATATTCAACAACGCTAATATTTGAATATTCGGAATTACTAATATTCCAATCTATAACCGTAGCCCGTTGATCCGCACCCCACCCCCAACCGACTGCTGGAAGCCAATGCTTGTGATACGCATCTAAGGAGCGAGGAACATACCGGGTATTCCAGACCGCCTGTTATCGTACAGGCCAGGACGCCGCCCCACCGTTCTTCGAACGCGAAAGCCTAAACTCTCTGCGCCGGTATATATTAGATTTCGCTAATATGCCGTGGTCGCTTTACTGTGCTTTGAAAGGTCTGTTTATGGGCGAGGCAGATTTTCCTCACCCGGCTTGGGCTAATTGCCCCCGGTTCGAGAACCTTATTTCATTCCCGCTGGTGCAGTGGTTTATCGCCGCGGCCCCCTGCAAGGGTCTTTTATACTTGGGGCGTCAAGTCTTCCGGACGTTGCACCCGGGCATTCCATTTGCTAATCGCCTCTTTCTCAGTCTGACTAGCAAGTTGGCGAGTAAAGCATCGGCTACACTCGCAGTACCACCATTGAGCTATATCCCTAGTTCTGACCACTCTTGCTGCGTACCCGCAAAACGGGCATGTATCTATATCGATCATTCCCGTCTCCTTTCGGTGAGACTTTGATGCTGATCAGTAGCCCATGGATGAATTCAGGGGCTCGAATACTTCTGTTGCTTTCTTCTTGGGTTGCTCTCCAACCTTCCAATACCTTGCGTCGGCCAGAACCAGATAACGACTGCAGTCCATCAAGTGGTCGTTTTCTTTGATGATGGCGCCTTTCTCGTCGCGCCGGTACATCCGGTATTCAGTCAGCCAACTACCCAATGAGGCGAATACCTTGAGTCGGCCAGTCGAAAGCCTCTGCCAAACCTCGTATATCCCCGATTCCCTGGCATTGTTGGCAAGATGAAGCTTAAGCCCGAGACCCTTGTAGGACTCGATTAGCTTCTCGCCGTCCGCCTGGGCGCGACCCCTTGAAGCGGGATCAATCACGCCTTCAATCCATTTTCCTTTCGACTGGATAGCGTTCGCATGAATCGCCGGCTCGGCCTGGCCACGGTAATGCTCGGCAATCAGGTAAATCGTGTCGCTGTCTCTATCCCAAGCGCCCCACAGTGCTGCAGTTCGATTCCAGCCCACGTCCAGGGCATACAGTCGCGGCCAATGCTTTGGTATCGGGAAGTCCGCCACCTTGATTTCGGACTCAGGCACCGGATAGATCGCCCCAGATCCCAAGCTCGGGATTCCCTTAGACCGAGCATCACGCAAGTAAGGCGGGGTTTCCGCCAACATGCGCTTCTGCTCAGCTTCTCCAAGGTGAGGTACATCAGACCAGCCCGCCATAATCAAGGCTTTGTCCTCGCCAACCTCGATGTCGCTGGTCACTTCCCCGTTCGGCAGGTACTGCATGACCACTGGAGTAATCCCCTTCAACGGGGTGAATGTCTCGATCAACAACCCGTTCGTGGTCATCAACCGCAACATGCACTCGCCGCGGATACTCTCGTCAGCCTCTTCGTCAAGCCAAATGATGTCTTGCTCAGTTCCCTGGAAGGCTTCGCGCTTCTGGTCGTAACTCTTGAAGACGATGCGGCTGTCACCATCGTACACGCCATAGGTGCGATGCTTGACCCAAACTGTATCGACGGCTTCCGAAACGCCCTGCTTGCTGGTATAGCGAACGATGTCATCGCCCGGAATCAACCCAGTTCCGAAGTTTCCCCACGGACCAAGCATCTTTTCCTGCAGAATATCCCGCACTGTCTTGCCGGTATCACCGGCAACCCAGGTCCGAACGGGCGCATCGAACTCGGCGCCTTCCCACCAGACCGGGTAATCCCCAGTCAAGTGCAAGGTAAGCTCGTAGCCACCAGCGCCTTCAGTCTTGCCAACCCGATTGGCCGCTATGAAGCCTCTGGTGCTATGCGTTCGACCAGCCCTGAAGAACATCAGGTGCTTCTGGTACAACTCCCGGCGCAACGGTCCCTCATCAGGGTAATACATCTTAATCTTCCTGCGCGCCCTGCGACGGGCCTTTTCTTCCAGCGCAAGGGCCAATGCCACCCGCGGCGGAAGACTGTCTATGTCGTCCATCAGTGAAGCGTCAGCCCCAATTCTTTGGCTTTCTTGGCAATGATGTTGTCCAAGGACTCATCCCTAAGTTCTTCAAGCGGTCCGGTTCTGATTTCCTTGCGCTCAACGAACATTCCCTTTTCTTTCCCAATCAACTCAAGCGCCTTGTTCCCGGCTGCAAGGTTCTGCTTGTACTCGCCAATGGGATTACCATCGCTATCAAGGACTGGTTCCGCTGCTTTTGCCATTGCAACAATCTCAACCAACTGATCCAAGACCCACGCTTTCGTAATAGCCGTCTTTTCCGTCGCTATCTTGGCAATGTTTTCCTTGATCTCTTCGACCCGGGCTGAAACCATAGCATTTGATAGCAAACGGGCGGCAGATGGCTGCGCTCCGTTCTTGCTATACCCTGCCGCGATATATGCTGCTGTTGCATCTTCGCCCTTTGCGACCTGATGAGCAAAATGCTCATGCCGCGCATTTACAAGAATTCCCATAATCACGAATTCAACAACTTATTCGGGTTAATCACGTTGCTGCCCCTTTCATTGGACATGGTGGATTACATCCCCATCATTGGTCGATTGCCGGCCTTCTTGTAGCCGGTCATCACCGATTGGTGGGCCTGGTCTGGCGTCTGCTGGCCTTGAGTCAGGATCGCTGCCACGGCCTTCATCGCTTCATCGATGTTGGTAAAGGATTGGCCAGCGGGCTCGTTGCCCTCTTCGCCAGCCATTTTTTCTTCGCCGGGCGGGCATTCCGCCACGGTCAGATTCCCGGTCTCGGTATCGATCTCGATTTCTACGCAGATTGTTGCCATTTGGATCTCCTGAGGTTATTTCAGTGCCCACAGCGCGCCAACAACGCCGGCCGCGACCGAGACGAAAATTGTCACTACCTGACGAATTACGGCATCGCGCGCGACTCGCTTATCGGCTCGGGCATCTTCCTTTGCGGTCTTGGTTGCCTCAATCTCTTCTACCATCTTCTTCTCTGCCCATTGGCAGGCGGCAGCACATTTAGATTCCATTCGTTGCTCGATCCATTCGTGGTGCCGTCCATGGACGGCTTCGTGGCCGTTCAGGACGGCTTCACGGAGCGCTTTATCATTCTTCCAGATGGCGTCGATCTTGCCGCCGATCTCTTCGAGAACCCCGAGCATGAGCAGAAGCAGGGTTTTCATGTTCTGGTCGTCGGCCTTGGCGATGGCGGAGAGTATTTCACTTTTCACGTCAATGGCCATTTCATGCGGTTCCTAGGAGTAGTTGAGATTCGGCGGCGCGGCGAAGGACTAGGCCACGCAATACCCGCCCCCCACCACGAACCCATTTGCAGCATTCTCGGGAAGCAGATTCCCAAGATCCCGCGTTGATGCGTTTTCGCATGGTCGATCCGCGTAGGGCGCCCAAACCGAGGTTGTATGCAAAATCAGTGGCCGCAGAGAATCGGCTATCCGATTCCGTTGCCAGTACCGGGCAAGCTGCCAGCACGCCGCGGGCGAACTTGATCGCATCCTGTTCCAGCCGCTTCTCAGCCTGTTCTTTGGTCCAGGCTTGGCCGGGGAATACGCCGTGGCCGGTAGCGCCATATCCAACCGTGAGCACCCCGGCAGGGCAGTAATACGGCATCAGCCGGCAGCCCTCGAACCGCTTCGCCAGCTTGAAGAATTCGGTAAGGCGCTCGATCATTCCATCCTCAAAATTTATTTGCAAAAAACTCTTGACATTGGCGCATGATGCACTATTATCTGGTGCATGGGTAGCACGGAGCTGCCCGCCCGCCAATAAACCCTAAACCAAGGAGATCAAGATGACCGGATACCGCAAAAACATGATGGCAACTGCCCGCGCTGTTATTACTGGCCGGGAACAAGGCAACCGCGATGCAGCATTGATTGCGCATAGCCTCGGTGTGTGGGTTGAGACTCGCGATCTGATCCTCGGAGCAAAAACCACTGACGAGCAACTTAACGCAGAGATCGTTGCGGCCGTCAATGCGAGTCTGACGCGATGACCGCCCGCCAATCCCGCGAGGTAACACTCGCGGTTTCCCACCTCCAGCGCAGCGGATGCACTCCTGCCGCTGCCGCTGCGCGCTACGGCGTGGCCGTGTCCAGCGTTCGCCGTGCTCTCGCCCGTCTGGGGATTCCGGCAAAGCCTGTTGGCCGGCCGGTAAAGAGGTAGTCGGCTCAGATGTGATCATCGGAGCCGAGCGTGAATCCGCTCACCGACGAACACGCCCAAAAAGGCGCCAATCAATTCCCGGTCAAAGTCTGAGAGTATCAGGCTGGCCGATACCATCACGCCGACCCATATCAGCAGGGAGATTGTGGCGCCTGCCGGACGTATGCTTTGATTCCATGCATCCACCCACGCGATACCGGTCTTGGTGGCAGTCGCCTTGACCGCCTCGATAAATGCGTCAGCTTCTGCCTTGCGCTCTGCCGCATCGGCAACCACCGTGATTTGCTGCACTTGCAACTGCGCCTGTAAGCTAATGCGCGCCATATCGCGCTCATGCCGGCCGGCTTCAAGATCAGCCTGGAGCCGCTGCAGTTCCATTTCGTGCTGGTGGTCTTGCTTCTTCCCGAGCCATTCCATCACGCCGCCAAAAATCAGGCGGAAGGCAGACCCGGCGAGGAAGGAAAACAGACCAGCGAACATGCGGCAGATCCTTAAATAAAAAGCCGCCCGGAGGCGGCAAACTGGCGGGGTTTAGGCCAGTGAGGAGGAAGAAGAAACGCCGCATCTAAGCGGCGGTAAAAGGCCGGCTACCCGACCAAGCGAATTTCAGAAAACACTATCCCGGCAATAGTTTGGCACTTTAGCTGGCACTTTTCCGCCATGGCAGTTGGCACTTTTCCAGATATAAACGTAATAACAAGAATTTGCGCGAGGTTTCCGGATGAATATTGCGCCGCTTACTTTCAGTGCGGCAAGCACAATTCGTATTGCCTCTCTGACTGCGCTACGCTCTCTTGGCGACCTAGGGCTAGGGCAGACATACCTGACTATCTCGACCATCCGAAATAGCCTTCCAGGGTATGCGCCCATTAATTCGATGACTTCAGATGCGTATTTCATCAAACGCCTTTCTCACTCGATCAACGGCAACCACCAAAACATCCATGTATTTCCGATAACTCAGCCCAACCAGCCTAGCTGCGGCGCGATGTCCTGAGATCGCCCCTTCCCATAAGTGGCGCTGCGGGTATTCCATGCGCAAGACCTTCTTGGGGTTCTCCGGGAGATTGCGCCATACCTTATCAACAAGATTTGCATTTACTTCGTTCGGCGGCGGTGGCCTAACAATCAAATCCATACCATCCCACGGCGGCGGTATGTAGTCGCCCTCAAGGCTTCCGCATGTCCTTGGCGGTAATGGGTGAGGGTAGGAGCCAATCCAGCACCAACGGGACCAATTCCTCAGCTCAAAATCAAGCCATTTTTCTATCGCGTTCATGGCTTCACCTTCACATAATCCTCGCACTTGTGGCACGCATACCCAACTCTGCCCTGATGCTTGGTGCAGATCCGGTGATAGATACCCCACATCCAGAGCCTGTGGATACAATCCCCGCAGGGTTTCTGCTCTTTCCCTTCAAGAATCTTGGCCGGGTCAAGGAATGGGTTCATTTCTTGCGGTCCCTTAATCTGGTGTAGACACCGATTTAGGGGTTAACTATGCGTTAGAGGGCAAGGCCATGCTGTGCCGTCCTTGCCCGTTGTAATGGCGCGTACTGCTCGTTTATCTCGCAGCCGATCCAGTTGCGCCCCAAGTTCCAGGCAACCTCGCCGGTCGTTCCACTTCCGAAAAAGCAATCCAGCACTGTGTCACCGCTTCGGCTGCCAGCAAGGATGCACAGCTCAATCAGCGCGGGCGGGAAGGTCGCAAAGTGCGCGCCGCTGTAGGGCACGGTTGGCACCGTCCAGACGCTGCGGCGGTTCGCAAGCCCATCGCCTCCGGTGTATTCATTGCCGCTCTTGGTGCGGCTTTCTTCGCGGTCGTCGTCGCCGTACTTGTTTCCGCCGAAGCGTGGGCCTACCGCCTTCATGCTGCCGTTCGTCTTTCCCGGCACGCGGTCGCTTCCTACTTGGTTCGCTAGGTTCGGCTGCGCCAGCCGATCCTTGCTGCTCTCTGCTATCGGCTGCGCTATGGCCCGAGCGTCGAAGTAG
>Ga0172369_10003858_pt1 | contig 19450 bp, 10 predicted proteins | sample LakKiv25m_FD_114539 | JGI IMG/M metagenome (GOLD analysis project Ga0172369, IMG submission 114539) | Freshwater microbial communities from Kabuno Bay, South-Kivu, Congo - kab_022012_11.25m | ecosystem: Environmental > Aquatic > Freshwater > Lake | place: Democratic Republic of the Congo...
TAGAATGCTTTGAACTTACTTGAGAATTCTGCCATCAGACCGACCGGTGACTCGAGCGCGGTGCGCACGCCCAGGCGGTACTCGTGCACGTAGGGGACCGCGAGCACCACTAGCGCCGTCGTGCCATCAGGGCCCGCGATCGGACACAGGCAGCGGTCCCGGTCGTCTCCCGCGAGGCCGCCGACCACGTGCACGTCCAGGCCGCCGAGCAGCTCGGCCGGGGCGTCGAGACGCGCGCCCGAGTCGTGGTTGCCCCCGACGACCACGACACGCGAACGACCCTGCGCCAGGACGCGCGCAAGAAATTGATAATACAGCCGTTGTGCCTCAGCCGAGGGCTGCGCGAGATCGAAGACGTCGCCAGAGACCAGCAGCAGGTCGATCGCCTCGCGCGCGAGCGTCTCGACCAGCCAGTCAAGGAAGAGCGCGTGCTCGGGCTCGCGGCTCTGGGCTTCGAGGCTCGCGCCGAGGTGCCAGTCCGAGGTGTGCAGGATCCGCATGGACCGCTTCTACCGCGCGCCGTCGCGCCAGGCCAGTAGGGCGGCGTACAGGAGATCGACCTTTTGATCTCGCAGGAGAAGATCGGCCGGCTCCACCCGGAACCAGGTCCGCTGCCGCCTCGCGTAGGCCCGGTGCTGACGCAGGAGCCGGACGCTCAAGGTCTGTCGATCGATCGCGCCATCGAGGCACGCGAGCGCGTCCACGTAGCCCAGCGCCTGAAGCGCCCGCGTGTCGGCGCCGAGCCCGAGCGCGCGCAGGCGCGCGGCCTCCGAGAGAAGCGGGTCGACCATCGCGGCCGCGCGGGCCTGCAAGCGGCGATCGAGCACGTCGGGTGGGGGCATCAGCAAGGCCACGAAGGCCCGCCCCGCTTCCCCGTCGTGGCGCGCGCCGTGAAACGACGAGAACGGTCGGCCCGTGGCCCGATAGACCTCCAGCGCACGCACGACGCGCTGCCGGTTGGCGGGCGGCGTCCGCGCGGCGTAGGCCGGATCCACGCGGCCAAGCTCGGCGTGCAGCGCGGCGAGGCCGATCGCGTCAGCCTCCGCCTCGAGGGTGGCGCGGACCCCTTCAGGCACGGCCGGGATCTCGTCGAGACCGCCCCGCAACGCGCGCAGGTAGAGCCCCGTGCCTCCCACGACGAGCGGGAGCCTGCCGCGCGCCGCGACGTCCGCGATGGCCTCCTCGGCGAGCCGGGCCCAACGCCCCGCGCTCATCGGATCGGTCGGCTCGCAGACATCCACGAGGTGGTGCGGCACGCGCGCGCGTTCCTCCGGCGTGGGCTTGGCCGTGGCAGCGTCGAGCCCGCGATAGACCTGCGCCGAATCGCACGAGACGATCTCGATGGCGAGCCGCTCGCCGAGCGCCAGGGCGAGCGCCGTTTTGCCCGAGGCGGTCGGCCCGACGAGGGCCGCGAATCGGGGCCGCCGAGGCGTTTCGGTCATGACCGGTCGAACCAGCGCGCGACCTCGCCGAAGGGAGTGCTCCACACGACCGGCCTGCCGTGCGGGCAGTGCGCGGCCAGATCCACGCCGTCCATCTGCGCGAGCAGGTCGCGCACGGCCTCGGGCGTCATCGCGTCGCCGGCGCGGACGGCGGCGTGACAGGCAAGCGTCGCGGCCGTGCGTTCGAGCCGATCGATCGTCGAGAGGCCGCGACCGCCCTCGACGAGCGAGGCCGCGAGCGCCTTGACCTCCTCCGCGATGCGCCTCGGGTCGAGGACCACGGGATGCGCGCGCACGAGCATGGTGCGCTCCGACGAGGCGTCCATCTCGAAGCCGAGCCGGCAAAGCCAGGTCTCCGCCTCGACCAGCGCGGCCACCTCGCCGACCGTGAGCGGCACCGGCACGCCGACGAGCAGGCGCTGCGCGGGAAAGCCGCCCTCGCGCCAGCCGCGGACGAAGCGCTCGAAGAGCACGCGCTCGTGCGCGGCGTGCTGGTCGACGAGGGTGAGCCGGTCGGCGGACTCGCACACCAGGAAACAGGCGCCCACCTGCCCCACGTAGCGCAACGACGCGAAGCGGCCGGCGGTCGACAGCGGTGCCTGAGCGGGCGCGGTCACGGTCAAGGGCGGCGAAGCGGACTCCGGAGGCGGCGCGGGAGCAAGCGCGCGCACCGGAGAGGCTACCGGCGCGTCGTAGACGGCCACTACATCACGAACGGTGAGGGTTTCGGGGCCTCTCTCCGCCGCGAACGCCGGTGTCGTGCGCGCGGGGCCCTCGGACGGCGCATCGAACGCGGCGATGTCGCGCCGCGCCCAGGGCGTGGCCGCGAGCATGAGCCGGATGGCGCGCGTGACCGCGTCGTGAACGGCCTGCGGACGGGCGAAGCGGACCTCGCTTTTGGCCGGGTGCACGTTGACGTCGATCTCGCCATCCGGTCCGTCGAGACACAACACGCCGACCGGATAGCGCCCGCGCTCGAGGAGCGTCCCGTACGCGTGCGAGACCGCGTGCTGCACCGTTCGATCGCGCACGGGGCGCCCCCGCACGAGCGTCGTGAGCCCCCCCGGGCCCACCTTGGAAAGCGCCGGCTCCGAAAGCAGCCCGTCCACGTGCCACCCGAGCCCGAAGCGCACTTCGAAGAGCCGCCCGCGCGTCTCAGCCCCCAGCACGGCGTGCACGCGTCGCGCGAGATCGGGATCCGGCGGCAAGTCGAGGAGCTTGCGGCCATTGTGGTGCAGGACGAGGTGCACGTCGGGCCTGCCGAGCGCTATCGACTCCAGCCAGGCCGTGACGTGCGCTACCTCGGTGCCCGCCTGGCGCAGGAACTTCAGCCGCGCGGGCACGTTGAAGAAGAGGTCCTGGATCTGCACGTCGGTGCCTGGCGCGGCCCCGCAGGGCACGACATCGAAGTCGGCGGAGCCTTCCCCGTGGATGCGCGTGCCGGCGTCGGCCTCCCGGGTGCGGGTCGTCATCGTGACGCGCGAGACGGCCAGGATCGACGGCAGCGCTTCGCCCCGGAACCCGTACGAGTGGATGGAGACGAGGTCCTCGGCGCGGCCGACCTTGCTCGTCGCGTGGCGCTCGAAGGCGAGGCGCGCGTCGTCGGGTGCCATGCCAGAGCCGTCGTCCGTCACGCGAACGAGCCGCCGGCCGCCGTCCTCGAGCGTGACCTGCACCCGGCGCGCGCCCGCGTCGAGCGCGTTCTCCACCAGCTCCTTGACCACGGAGGCCGGCCGCTCGACCACCTCGCCGGCGGCGATCTGGTTGGCGAGCGAGGGCGGCAGGACGGCGATGCGCGATGTCATCGGGGCGCTCCGGACTGCCGGGTTTCAGCGTCGACCCTGCTGTGACGGGTCGTCAGAGGGGCGTCGGGCCAGGGCGTGTGCGACGCGCAGCGCGTCTAGCCGCCCACGATCACGTCGCCCGAGCCTTCGATCATCTTGCCGATGCCGCCACAGTGGGCATCGGCGTCGTTGAGGCGGTGTGCAGACTTGTTGTTGATGAGCACGGTGCCCGAGCCCTTGATCGCCACCCATGTGTTCGGGCCGCAGCAGGCCGCGTGCACGCCGTTGTCGCCGACCCGCAACGCCGGGCGGCTGTTGACCAGCACGTTGGGCGAGCCGGAGATCGCGGGGCCCGTGCAGTTGTGGGGGCAGCCGGGGCAGCCGTGTCCGTCGGCCGGCACGTTGCTTTTGTCTCCGAGGCGCGACTGAGGCGGCATGAACTCCTCCCGAGGGGTGGCGCGTGAAGACGCACGCGACGGCGGCGGAAACGCAATCCCGCGACCAACCTCGAATCATAACCGAAGCGGCCGGACTGCGAAGCCCTCGGCGGGCCGCGCGATGGGATCTGGGGCATGCGGACCCCGGGCAGCGCCAGGCCGCGGCGGCTACTGGCGATGGAAGGGCATGGAGAGGATGTTCACTCCGGCGCGCAGGAACAGGACGTAGTTGGGCCCCATCCCGAGGGCGTTGGGGTCGTCGTCCGTGTTCTGGCTGGTGCGCGCGAGCAGCCCCCAGGAGAAGTAGCCGAGCGAGCGCGAGCTCGTCAGCTCGAAGCCCAGGTAGTTGGCCTTGCGCGTGCCGGGCCAGGCGGCCTGGTCCTCGGCGTCCATCTTGTTGTACGCATAGACGAGCTGGAAGCCGTTGAGCCCCGGGAAGCCGAGCGCGGCCCAGATGAGCGAGCCGGAGGCCTTGAGCGACTTGCCGCCGGGCTCCTCCGACGCGTTCCACCCGGAGCTCTGCGCACCGAGCGTGAGCGTGAGATCGGGCGAATCCGCGTTCGACCAGCCATAGCCCGCCGCGAGCGCGGCCCCGAGGCCAATGCCCCCCACGAGCGGCGTCGAGTCGGCGCGACGCAGCACACCGCCCTGCAGGCTGCCGAGCAGGAGCACGGTCCCGCCAAAGCCGTAGCGCGTCGGACCGCCCGATGGGCCCGGTGGCGGTCCCTTGTCGGGGCCCGGCCCCTTGTCGTTCGGGAGCGTCGACGCCGGGGCGAGCGTCAGGACGACCTGCTGCGGGATCCCGGGCGCGACCGTGATCGCCCGGGTGGCGCGCAGCCCGAAGGCCTCGGCCTCTATCGTGTGCGCCCCGGCCGGCAGCTCCAGGCGCAGGGGAGAGACGCCTCCCGGGCGGCCGTCGACCCGAACGGCGGCCTTGACGGCCTGGCCGCGCTTGTCGAGGACCTTGACCTCGATTAGCGAGGGGGGCTGCTGCGGCCGCGTCACACCGCTCGCGCTCAGCGTGACCCGCACGCGCGCGGTCTCCGTCGGGCCGAGCGCGACGATCTCCGTGTGTGGCGCGATGCCCTCGCCCCGCAGCTCGACGCGGTGGCTTCCCACGGGCCGATCCAGGTCCCGAATCGGGGTGCGCCCGACCGGACGCCCGTCGACGAGGACCTCCACGTTGGCCGGGTCCGAATCGACCCACAGCGTGCCGAGCTGCACTCCGAGTCGGACGAGCAGACGCCGCGCGCCACCCTTTTCCACATTGAGGTTGCCCTCGATCGCCTCGTGTCCGCTCGCCGCGACGCGCAGCCGATGGTGACCGGGGCGCAGGGTGACCGTGGCGGGCAGCGCGCCGACCCGGATCTCGTCCACGAAGACCTCCGCGCGCGCGGGCGTGCCGTCGATGGCGAGGCGCACACCGTCGGGCAGCGTGGGATCGGGCGGGATACCCTCGGCCGGCAAGGCCTCGAAGACGCGCACTGGGTTGAGCACGGACGCGAACGCAGCCACCGCGCGGCGATGAAGGCTGTCTCGCGAGACGCCCACCACTTGGAGGCGGCCCGCCGGGGAGGCGTCGAAGGTCCGCCAGAGCACGGCGCTCAGCGTCAGCTCCTCGCCCGAGCGGGTCAACGTGACGATCGCGAGGTGGCCGAGCCGGGCCGAGCGCGCCACACGCATCAGGCACTCGATGTCGCACTCGCCGACCGTGGGCCCCTGCCGCCGCTCGAGGTCTCGGAAGGCCTGCTGCCCGAGCAGCGTCTTGCCCGGCGCGGCCGATCGCAGCCCCAACTCCAGCTCGTTCGTCACGGCCTGCGCGAGCGCGCGATCCTGCGGATCCACCCCACCGCGCGCCGGCGCGATGCCCGCGCCCGACAGCGTCGCGGGATCGAGCGCCCGCTCTGCCTTCGCCTCGGCCTCCTTCGCCTTGCGCTCGGCCTCCTTGGCTTTCGCTTCCGCCTCGCGCGCACGGTCCTTGGCCTTGTCTTCCTCCGCCTTGATGCGCATCTCGAGCCGCGCGATCTCGGCCGCCGCCGCCTCGCGCCCCTCCGCGTTCCGTTCGATCCGCATGTACAGCTCGTAGAGCGACTTCGCCTCGCGCAGCTCACCCGCTGCGGCGCGCGCCTTCGCGGCGTTGAACACCGCGGCGGGCCGTCCCGCGAGGTCGTAGACCTTCATGAACAGCTCGGCGGCGGCCTTGAAGTTGCCGGCCTTGAACTTCGCCTTGGCTTCGTCGTTGAGGCGCGTGGCCTCGGCCCCCTTGTCGTCGGGGCGCTTTCGCTTCGGTTCGCGTGCGAGCGATTCGCCGACGAGCGCCGGCGCGACGTAGGGCAAGGCGAGCGTCGTGATGAGCGTCAGGGCGAGCGCGCACGCGATGGTCCGCGCGGCGCGACGCAACCGAGCCGGTCGCAGGGCGTGTGTCGGGACGATGTCGGAAATGGGCGTGCTCATGGCGTTGTCTCGGGCCGAGTTGACCACGGTCGGCGGGCGTCGGCAAGTCCGCCCCCGGAGGTCGCGGCCCTTGACAACGGGGCCCGCGCTCGGTGTCGTCTGCCCATGTCCGCCGCCTCCGACGCCGCATCGACGCCGCTCGTCCTCTCGGGAGGCGGTCCATTCGCGGTCGCGTTCGTGGTCCTACATGCGCAAGCGGGCGACGACTTCTTCTCCGACATGGCCTTTTGCGAGACCGCGGGCGACCTCCGCGCGGCCGGTATGGACGCCTTCGTTGTCCATGTCCACCTGGATCGCGACGACGCGCAGGCCTCTTCCGAGCGCATCGACGCGCTCCTCGACGTGCTGTGTGCGCCGCGGCCGGGTGGCACCCGGGTCGGCCTCGTGATCTTCGAGCAGCTCTGGCTCGGCCCCCTGGTCGACCGGGTGCAACGCGAGGTCGGCGCCCGCGTCGTCGAGACCGATGCCTTCGCGTGGCTGCCCGGCGTCCGCTTCGACTTCCACCTCGCGCGCTTCCCCGAGGTCCGCGAGCCCCTCGTCGCGCTCGCTCTCGCGCTTCGCGAAGGCACGGATCTGCACGCGATCCCGAACCTGCTCGTCCGCGTCGACACGCAGCTCGTGCCAACGCGGGCGCCTCCGCAGCGCTTCGTCCCACGCCTCGATGCGCCCTTCCGGCCTGCGCTCGACGCGCTCCACATCCCGGGTCCACCCATCGAGGCGGATGGCCGCGCCGCGCCCGAGCGCAAGGTGCTCAACCCGAACGCGGGCTGCCCCTACGCGGACGACGCGCGCGCGAACCCGATCTTCGCCGCCACCGACCTGAGCGCGCCGGCGATCGCCGCGCGCGGCTGCTCGTTCTGCCCGATGGGCGGCGACTATCGCGGCCTCTCCAACGCCGACACCGTCACCGTGCTCGTCGCGCAGATCCGCCACCTCCAGGCCGCGCTGCCCGCCCTCGACGAGATCTGCCTGCGCGATCAGCACGCGCTGCGTTACGCGGCGGAGCTGGTCGAGCGCTGCGTCTCCGAGGGGATCGGTCCTGTCGGTCTGCTCTTTCCTGCGCGCGGTGATGCGCTGCTGCGCTATGAGCCGACGCTGCGCCGCGCGCTCGAGGCCGCTCACGGCACGGGCTTCTGGCTCACGCCCTACCTGACGGGCTACGAGTCCTTCTCACAGGCGCAGCTCGATCTCTACAACAAGGGCGTGCGGGTGGCGCAGTACGCCGACGCGATGGCGCTCGCGCGGCAGCTCGAACGCGCGCACCCGGACGCGTTTCGCCCGAGGACCTACGCCGCCTCGTCGTTCATCCTCTTCAACCCGTGGACGACGCTCGGCGATCTCGAGACCAACGTGCGCGTCGCCGGCGAGCTCGGCGCGCAGGACGCGGCGCAGGGGATGACGCTGTCGCGGCTGCGCCTGTATCCGAACCTGCCGCTGTACTGGAAGGCGAAGGCGGACGGGCTGCTCGTCGAGGATCCGCCGCCCGTCGATCGCGGCGCCGCGTTCGCTGGATACAGCGCGGAGGCCACGTGGCGCTACGCGGATCCGCGCGTCGGGCTCGTCGAGGAGGTCAACCGCGCGCTGTTCCGCAACGTGCGCCCGAGCGAGACCCTCGCGCTGCTCGGCAGCGTGCTGCGCTGGCTGCGATCGCTGTCGCCGGCCACGTTGCGCGACGCGCTCGAGGATCCGCCGGGGACGGCGGGAAGGCTCGCGACCTCCCTCGCGACGCTGCGCAGCGCGCTAAACGGGGGTTCGGGGCGCGCGGATCGGAGGCCCGGCGAAGGGGCGCGTTCCGATGGAGCGGGCGCGTCCGTCGCGTCCGAGCGGACGGTGCTGGTCGGCGCCCGCTGCAACAACCGCTGTCGCGTCTGCCTCGGGCATCATCGCGAGCACGAGACCGATCCGGACGTGATCGCGCGTCAGGTGCGCGACGCCGTGCGACGTGCCGGTGAGGTCACGCTCGCGGGGCGCGAGCCGCTGCTGCTCCCCGGCTTGGAGGCCCTGCTGCGGGTGGCTCGCGACGCAGGCGCGCGGCGCGTCGAGATCGTCACGAACGGACGGCTGCTCGCCGAGCCAGGGCTGCCGCGGCGCCTCGTCGACGCCGGGCTGACGGACGCGCTCGTCAAGCTGCACGCCGACGATCCGAGCCTGGAAGACGCGTTCACGCGGGCACGAGGATCGGCGGAGCAGCTGCTCATGGGGCTCGAGCGGGCCCGGCGCGGTGCACCCGAGCTGCGTCTGACGGCGCTCGTCGTGCTCACTGCGCTGAACGTGGATCGCGTCGGTCGCGTCCTGACGCTCGTCCATGCGCGGGGACTCCGGTCCGCGCGCCTGATGCTGCCCGTGGGTGGGCTGGAGCTTGGCCGGATCGAGGCGTTCGTGCGGGCAATCGAAGCTGCGAGGCGCACGGCGGAGCGCCTTGGCGTGTCGATGCAGACCGAAGGATTCTGATACTTTCCCGATCGTTCTCGGTCGGTTATAGTGCCGAGTCCGGCCCAGGTCTCGGTCTATCTGAGACCCGCGTATGGCTTTGTCACGAGGTCGCCCATGCCCGCTTTCCGCCTCCCTCGCCTCTCCGCGTCGCGCGCATGTGTCGCGCTGCTCCTGGCGTTCGTGTCCGCGCAGATCGCGTCCGTGTGCGCTCCGGCTACGGCGTGGGCGAAGCGATCGGCACACCCGGAGGTCGCGGCGGCCGAGACGCTCTTCGAGGACGAGCGATATTACGATGCGTTCGGCAAGCTCAGCGAGCTGAGCGCGCGCCTGAAGGAGGGCTCGCCCGAGCGCGCGCGCGCCGAGTACCTGCTCGGTGAGACGCTGTTCCGGCTCAGGCTCTACCAGTCGTCGTTCCGCGTCTTCGATCAGATCGCCATCGCGGGGCCGTCGCACCCGCACTACGGCGACGCGATCCGCGCCTTCCTCCAGATCCACCGCGTCGTGCCCGGCGATCTCGCCACCCTCGAACGCCTCGCGGCCGCCGATGAGCGCACCTATCCGAAGAACAGCGTCGACGAGATCCTCTTCCACGTGGGGCAGCACTTCTACTACCACAACGACTGGGCGAAGGCGCTCGATCGCCTCACGCGCGTGCAGCCAAAGGGGGGCGAGCACTACCTGAAAGCGCGCCACCTCGCGGGTGTCATCCAGGTCATCAAGAACGACGCGCGCCCGGCGGCCGATCTGTTCAAGGACATCCTGCGTTACGAGGAGCGCTTCGGCTCGCCTTCGTACTATCCGCGCTACCGCGAGCTCGCCTACCTCGCGCTCGCGCGAGTGTTCTACTCGACGGGACAGTACGAGACGGCGGTGCGCTACTACGATCAGATCACGGAAGGTTCGGACGTGTGGCTCGACTCGCTCTTCGAGCTCGGTTGGGCGTACTTCCAGCTCAACCGCATGGACCGCGTGATGGGCCACCTGCACACGCTCAACTCGCCCTACTTCGAGGATCGCTACTACCCCGAGGCGCGCGTGCTCGCCGCGCTCATCTACTTCCGCACGTGCCGGTTCGAGGAGACGGCGCAGACCGTGAAGCAGTTCCTCGACGAGTACCGCCCGCTCAAGAAGGAGCTCGACGTACAGCTCGGCAAGGCGCAGTCGCCCACGGAGTTCTACTCGTACCTCGCGCGGCTCTCGAAAGGTGGCGCCAAGCTCTCCGTGCCGCTGCGCCGGATCTTCGCGGCCGCGCTCGGTGACAAGAAGCTCAACCGCCTCTTCCAGCTCGTGGCCGAGACCGGCCGGGAGCTCGAAGGCCTCGAGAAGCTCAAGCGCAACACGAACGCGCAGCGCGCCGCGCAGACCTATATCGAGGACCTGCTGCGCATGCGCGGTGTGCTGACGGCCGAGGCCGGCGATCTCGCGCGAAAGCGGCTCACGGGCGTCAACGAGGAGCTCACCGAGATCATCCGGCAGGGTCTGCGCATCAAGTACGAGACCAGCAAGGCCTCGCGCGGCAACATCACGCCATCGGTGCGCAAGGAGATGCAGGAGACCGCCGAAGCGGCGAGCGCGCCTCGCGAGGTGGACGAAGAGCACGTCGAGTGGCCCTTCGACGGCACGTACTGGAAGGACGAGCTCGGCGGCTACTCGTATACGATCGAGTCGAAGTGCAAGCTCAAGAAGTAGGTGCCGTTCGTCGACGCGATCGACGGCGCATGCCAACCCAGCGCATCAAGGACGTCTACATGATTCGTTCGTCTCTGCTCCGCCAGTGGCCCCTTGGTTCCGTGATCGCTGTCGCGCTCGCGCTCGCGTGGTCCGCGCCTGCCCTCGCCGCCGATCCGCCCCCGCACTCCACGAAGAAGTCGGGCTTGACGACGTTCAAGAAACAGGGCGCGCCGAAGGAGGCGGAGAAGTTTGAGAAGACCGGCCCGAAGCAGGGGCCCAAGCAGCGCGTCGTCGCGAAGAAGAAGACGGATGAAGGCGCGCTCGACGATCAGATCGGCGTGCTGCGCGAGCTCATCGACGCGGAGAAGGGGACGACGGCGGAGGCCAACACGCAGCTGGAGTTGAGCTACGTGCTCTGGGACAAGGCGGCCGAATACGAGGCCGAAGTGCACGCTGACAAGTACGAGCTCGGCATCCCTGAGGCCGAGAAGGAGGGCGACGCGCGGCGCGTGAAGCTGCTCAAGATCGAGCAACGCAACCTCGAGGAGCAGGCGCGGGCGACGAAGGAGGAAGTCGTCCGCATCCTCAAGGACATCGAGTCCCGCTTCAGCACGACGATCCCCGGCAAGTGGGAGCGGCTCGACGAGGTGCTCTACTCGCTCGCGTTCCACCTCAACGAGATGCAACGGCCCGACGAGTCGCTCGACGCCTACATGCGCCTCGTGCGCAAGGCGCCGCGCAGCGCTTTCGTCGCAGACGCCTACCTCGGCATCGGCAACTACTACTTCGCGAAGGCCAAGGGACGCGAGGCCATCGAGTGGTACCAGAAGGTCATCGAGTTCCCGCAGAGCGCCGTGTACGGCTGGGGCCTCTACTACATGGGCTGGTCGTACTTCAACCTGCAGCAGTACCCGAAGGCCGTCGAGATGTTCGTCAAGACCCTCGACTACTCGACGAAGGAGGCGAAGGGGCGCGTGGAGTTCACGGACGAGGCGTCGAAGTACCTCGTGATGGCCTGGGCCGAAGAGGGCAACCCGAGGGAGGCGCTGCGCTTCTTCCGCAAGGTGGACACGGCGCGCGCGCTCGACCTGCTGTTCCGCCTCGCGCAGTACTACGCGACGCGATCGGAGTACGCGAAGTCCAACGACATCCTGCGCACGCTCATCAAGGAGACGGGACAGGATCCCAAGGTGCTCGCGCACCAGCGGCTCGTCATCGACAACTCGTTCAAGCAGGGCAACAAGGCTCGCGTCAACGCGGAGTGCGAGGCCTACGCCGAGATGATCGAGACCTACAAGCCGAAGATGTCGGCCGAGGCGCTCGCGAAGGCGCGGCACGCGGGCGCGGAGCTCATCGCCGTCATCTCGACGACCTACCATGACGAGTCCGAGCGCACGGGCGAGGATCGCACGCGCGACGTGGCGCACGGCCTCTACAAGCTCTACCTCGCGAAGTTTCCCGATGGCGCGGCGGTCTATCCGATCCAGAACAACTACGCGATCATCCTCTACCAGATGGCGAAGTGGCAGGACGCGGCGGATGCGTACGAGCGCGTCATCGAGATGGATCCGAAGGGCAAGTTCGCGTCGAACGCGGCGCACACGGTGCTCGTGTGCTACCTCAAGCTGCAGAACATCGACGAGGAGACGAAGTCGAAGGCCGACGACACGCAGGTGCTCAAGCCCACGCCGCTCGACAAGCGCGAGGCGCGCGTGGCTGCCGCGTGTGATCGCTACGTCCAGATCGCCAACGCCACGAAGGAGGTCGAGGACGTGCCGGAGGCGCTGTTCATGGGCGGCCGGCTCTACTACCAGCACAACCAGTTCGAGGAGTCCGCCAAGCGCTTCCAGACCTACGTCGAGCGCTTCCCGGATCACCGCATGGCGGTCGACGGCGCGCGCCTTCTGCTCAGCGCGTTCGCGCTCTCGCAGGACGGCAAGAACCTCAACAAGTGGGCAAACATCCTGCTCGCCGACGCCCGGTTCCGCGACTCCAAGATCGCGCCCATCCTCCAGAACATCAAGCAAAACGAGGAGTACAACAAGTGCCTCGAGCTCAAGGAGGAGCCTGCCAAGGCGGGCGATTGCCTCGTCGCGTACGGCGAGAAGTATCCCGGCACGGATCAGAGCATCCGCGCGTGGCTCGGTTCCGCGCGCTTCTATCGTTCGGCGAAGAAGCTCGAGAAGACGATCGCGTCGTACGTGTCGCTGCAAAAGGCCAAGCCCGACGCGCCGGTGGCCGCCGATGCGCTCTTCGAGGTGGGTGAGATCTACCGGACGACCGGGCAGTTCGAGGCTGCCGCCGCCGCGTACGAGTCGTTCGTGGCTACGTACCCGCACGGCGCGAAGGTGCCCGAGGCCCTCTCGACCGCGACGCTCATCCGCCGCAGTCTGGCGCAGCACGAGAAGGTGCTCGCCGACGCAGAGATCTTCCTCGAGCGCTTTCCGAAGGATCCGCGCGGCCTCGAGGTCGCGTTCGAGGCGGGTCTTCTCTACGTTCGCGACAAGAAGTGGAAGCAGGCCGACAAGGCGTTCTCCCGCCTGATGGCGAAGCGCGAGAAGATCCCGCCGGACCTCCACCTCCTGGGCGAGGTCCACATCGGCATCGCGACGTGGCACACGGGCGCGCGCAGGAAGGGCGTCGCGCTGTACGAAGGTGTCGTCAAGAAGTTCAAGGCGCTCTCTGACGAGCAGCGTAAGAACATGCCAGAGCGCGGGATCGCGGCCGTGGCGCAGGCGCTCTTCCAGCTCGGCGAGGACGCGTTCGAGGACCTCAAGGCCATCAAGCCGCCGAAGAAGGGCAAGAAGGCGCTCGAGGTCGCGAAGAAGATGCTCAAGGACCAGGTCGGCGTCGCGAAGAAGGCCGACGACTTCTACTCGGCCGCCCTCGCGATGCAGAGCCCGCGTTGGGTCGCCGCCGCTGCCTCGCGGCGTGGATCGATCCAGCTGGCGATCGCGACTGCGCTCGAGGGGTTGCCGCCGCCGCCCGAGTTCTCGGGCAACGAGGAGCTCAAGGCGCAATGGGCCGCGCAGCTCGCCGAGCAGGCCGCGCCGTTCAAGGAGCGCGCGATCCAGCGCTACAAGGGCGCGCTCGACGACTCGGCGAAGATCTTCGCGTTCGATGACTACTGGACCGAGGCGCGCGACAAGCTCAAGATCCTGGACCCGAAGTTCGCGCTGATGACGAGCGCGGACGACTACCGCGCGCAGGTGGCGCAGCCGTCGCTCGTGCCGCAGGGGGACGCGGAGAGCGCCGCTAAGCGGGGCCACCAGGCGCTCTTCGAGAATGACCACGACAAGGAGGCGTTCCGGACGCTGGCCGCCGCCTACTACGCGAAGAAGGACGCGCGCGCGGTGCGCCTCGTCGTACAGGCCGCGCGAGAGACGGCCGAGGAGCTCAAGCGGGACGCGCAGCTGCTCGCCCTGCTGGGAAGCGCCGAGCTGAACCTCGGGCACGTACGCGCGTCGCTGCTCGCCTTCGAAGAGGCCGGTCGCGTGGACCAGGCGCACATCGAGGGCCTGCTCAACGCGGTGGCGGTCTCGTTCGACAAGCTCAACTTCGTCGCGGCGATGGACTTCTCCAAGGCGATCCTCAAGCGCGATCCGAAGCAGTTCTGGGCCCGCATCTCGCTCGCCGCGGCGCTTCGCCGGCTCGGACACGCCGACGACGCGATGACGGAGTACGACAAGCTCGTCGCCGACGATCCGCGGCCCGAGGCGCACTACAACCGCTGCCTCACGGCCCAGGAGTTGTTCACGACCGACCTTCCGAAGGCGCTCGGCATCTGTGAGGCCGCAGAGAAGGTCATGCCGAAGGGACACCCCAAGGCGCACGAGATCCAGCGACGCGTCAAGGGCATCAAGGAGACGATCGAGTTTTCCAAGCCCGGTTGATCGCCAGATCCAGCCAACGCGACGCGCGTCGAATCCCAAGGGGCCTTGCGTCCCGGCCGCGCTGGCGTGTGCTCGCGCGTTCGCTTGGGCCGCTTTGCCGGCACACGTTGCGCCGCGCAGGCGTCTCGCCCTATGATGTACTGTCCGGAGTTCCCTGGAGGGCACCATGCGCCGTCAAAACCTCATCGCCCGAATCGCCCTTGCGAGCGCGCTCGCGCTGGCCGGCACCGTGTGGCTCGCGCCGGAGGCCTTCGCCCAGAAGAAAGGCGGCTCCAAGAAGGGCAAGCTCAACGTCATCGACTTCAACGAGGACAACGTCCACACGACGTACCTCAAGCCAGTCGAGACGATCGAGACCCTCAACACCGGGAAGCGCTCGAGCCTCATCCGAATCCGACGCGACTTCATCGCGGAGATCATCAAGACCGCCGAGGACCTCTAATCCATGGCTCGCAAGAAGAACGATCGCGAGAGCCCGGCGAAGAGCGAGGGCCCGAAGGGCGGGGGCCCGCCGGGCGAGGCCTTGACGCAAGCGGCGATCCAGCCCGCTCCCCAGATCGCTTCAACGCAATCGCGTGAGCAGCCCGACGGGGATGCACCGACCGCGATGCTGGACGTCGTGCCGCTGCCCCAGCCGATTGACCCCACCACCTCGCCGACGCCGCCTGCCGGCACCGACGTGATCGCCGCCACGGCCAGCGCCGCGAACGCCGCCCCGACGGCGGCCCCCGATCCCCTCCCGCCACCGAAGAGTCCACGCAAGGACGCCGCCGCGCGCATCTCGGGCGGCTACGATCTGCGCAAGTCGCGCCATCCGCTCGATCCCTTCGAGGGGCTCTCGCCGGACGCCACCAAGCAGGCGCTGGAGATCGAGGCCTATCTGCGCGAGATGGAGCAGCAGGAGCGGGAACGTCCGCTCGGCCTGGACGTCGCGATGCTGTGGGGCGGTGATCTGCTCGCGGCGGCGTTCTATCCGAAGGCGGTGCGCGTCGAGATCGGCTCGGGGACGCTCTTTCCGGTGCCGGACGACCTGCTCGGCAAGGTGCGCGATACGCTGGTCGTGCCGGTCGGCGAAGAGTACGGGCTCGCGATCGGCAACACGAAGGCGCAGGGCGACGTGCTCATCGGCGATCAGGTGTACTCGCTGGAGGACGTGCGCGCGGGTCGTGCAGGCAAGCTGCAGGCCGGCATCCTGACCGTCGACGCCAAGACGAAGGCTTTGCTGCGCTTCGGCGAATTCACGTTCGTCGTCAACCGGCTGCGCACCCCGCCGAAGCCGCGGCGCTCGTACATCGCGGGCGACTCGTGGCTCTTCATGGCGTGCTTCGCGATCGCGGCGCTCGTGGTCGGCGGCCCGATCATGTACGCGCTGACGTCGCCCGGCGTGGTGCGGCGCGCGAAATACGATCCGCGCGCGGAGATGGAGCGCCTCATCGAGGTGGCCGAGATCGAGATCAAGCAAGAAGAGGACAAGCCGAAGGAAGACGACAAGAAGGACGACAAGAAGGTGGAGGACATCGCGCCGCTCGCGCCGAAGCCCGACTCCGCGTCGAAGGTCATCCGGCCCGATCCGGTCAAGCAGATCGAGCAGCGCACGAACCTCAGCAAGGAGGAGCGCGACGCCGAGGTCAAGAAGGTCGTGGCAGACAGGCTCGCGGCGGCGACGAAGGACATCGCGGGCGATCTCAGGTCGCTCGGCCTCGGCGACGACATGCCGAAGACGCGGCTGTACGGCGCAGGCGGCACCGATGTGGCGGGCGGCGGTCCGGGCGGCAGCTTCGACGTGATCGCGGATCCCACGGGATCGGGCGCGAAGCTTGGCGGCGGCGGCAGAGGCGGCCCCGGGGGCCTCGGCGGGCCTGGGGGCCCAGGTGCGGACGGGGCGGACGGCAAGCAGCCCATCGCCGGACTGGGCAAAGCCGAGGGCAGCGACAAGGTCAAGGTCGAGATCAAGGAGAAGAAGCAGACGAGCTCCGGCCGTGTCGGCGGCGTCGCGAACGCCTCGGGTGATCTCGACCAGGAGACCGTGCGGCGGGTCATCGCCACCAAAGTCGGTGCCATCAAGGCGTGCTACCAGAAGGAGCTGCAGAAGAGCCCGAACCTGCATGGCAAGGTGACGGTCAGCTTCCTCATCGGGCCGAGCGGAGCGGTCACCGGCGTCAAGATCGCGCAGTCGACGATGGGCTCGCCGCCGGTCGAGCAGTGCATCACGAGCCGCATCCAGACGTGGCAGTTCCCGCCTTCGAGGTCCGGCGGCACCACGCGCGTGAACTACCCGTTCAACTTCTCGGCGAAGTAGGGCCCATGCGACGACTCGCCACCCGCGCTGCGATAATCGGGATCGCCGGGCTGGTGGCCGCGTCCGTCGCCACGGGTTGTCGGACGCACGCGAAGGCGGCCTCGCTCGAGGCCAACCAGGGGGTCGCGGCGTTCGAGGCGAAAGAGTACGAGAAGGCCAAGCGGCACTTCGGCAAGGCGCTGGAATTGGAGCCGAAGGACGCTGCGTCGCTGTATCACCTGGGGCTGCTCCAGCTCGTCGAGAAGGACGCGAAGTCGGCGGCGATCACGTTGAACAAGGCGGTGGAGGCCGATCCGCGGCACGCGGAGTCGCGCTATCACTACGCGCGCGCGCAGGTCGCGTTGGGGGCGTCGAAGGACGCTGAGGTGACGCTCAAGGGGCTCTTCGCGCTGGACATGTCGCACCCGGGCGGCCACACGCTCGCGGGGGAGATTCGCGAGGCGGCGGGGGACCTCGACGGTGCGGACGAAGAGTGGCGCAAGGCCATCGATGGGGATCCGGGGCACACCAACGCCTACCTGCGGCTCGCGGAGCTGTACCGGCGTGTGGGCGCGCTGCGAGACGCTGAGGCCGTGCTGCGAGAGGGCATGCGCTTCGCGTCGATGAGCGTGGAACTGCCGGACGCGCTCGGGCGCGTGCTACTCGAGGCCGGCAACCCGGACGCCGCGGCCGACGCGTTCGGGCGCGTGCTCGACAAGGTGCCTGAGCGCGCGTCGACGCAGTACAACCTCGCTAGCGCGCTGATCCTCGCGAACCAGCCCGGGCCCGCCGCGCGCGCCCTGCGCACCTACGCGACCCTCATCGCCGACAAGGCCGACGAGGCGACGGCCAAGACCATCAAGACGCTCATCTGGCGCCTCGAGAACCGTGCGGCGGCGACCAAGAAGAGGTAGGGGCGGACGGCTGTGTCGGCCCGCATCCGGAACCGCGCCTACGGCGGTCTGACCAGCCCCGCGGCGTGGCGCAGCTTCAACACCGCGAGGTCCAGGCGCGCCTGTTCGCGGGCGAGCGCGGCCTCGGAGAGCCTCAGGCCGGCGTCAGCCTCGGCCGTGTCGAGGCTCGTCACCGCCCCGGCGGCGTACGCCTTTTGCACGATTTCGGCAGAGCGACGCGCGACACGGACCTGCTCCTGCGCCGTGCGCAGCGCGACACGCGCCGTCTTGATCTCGTTGTCGGCCTGCCTGAGTGCAGCGCGCAGCTCGCCCTCGCTCTTGCCGAGCTCCTCGCGCAGGCGGATCACGGCGGCGCGCCGCTCTTCGAGATCGACGTAGCGGACACCGCGATCGAAGAGCGGCACGACGAGGTTGCCGGTCAGCGCCCACGTCCAGTTCTTGCCCACGAAGCCGGGCGTGTCGGACCAGCGCACGTAGCCGTTGGCGGCCACGATCGGGATCCAGCGCAGCTCCGCCTCGCGCACCAGGCGCTCCGCGGCGGCCACGGCCTTGTGACGCGCGGTGATGTCGGGGCGGGCCTTCGCGCCCTGCACGAGGAGCGCGTCGAGGCTCTCCGCGGGTACCTTCACCTCCGGCGGCGCGACGATCGCGTCGGGTGGCGTCTCGTCCATCAGCAGGCCGAGCACGTCGAGGAGCTGCCTGCGGCCGAGTTGAGCCTGCGAGACGTCCTGATCGGCCTTGGTCTTCTCCAGCTGCGCACGCAACAGCGGCAGCTCCGTGTCGGTACCCTCCTTCCGGCGCGCCAGCGCGAGCGTGATGCGCTGGTCGGCGACACCCGAGGCCCGTTCAGCCGCTGCGATGATCCGTTCGAGCCCCGCGACGTGGTAGAAGACCTCCGCGACCCGGAACGCCAGCTCCCGCCGGATGGCGTCGAGCGCACCGCGCTGCGCCTCGACGCCGTGCGCGACGGCCTCATCCGCGATGAGCGGAGACAGCGCGAAGAGCGTCTGATCGAAGGTCAGCACAGCGCTGAACGTGTCCTGCCTCTGGATGATCGTGGGCGGCGGCAGGTTGCTCGTGAGGCCCGCCGGGAAGGCGTTGGGCGGAAAGAAGCTCGTGAGCTGCTTGATGAACGCTCCGGTGTCGAAGACCGCTTCCACCGAGTTGTGCGTGTACTGTCCCACCGCCTTGACGTCCGGATACCATGCGGTCCTGACGCGCTTGCGGCCTGTCTCGGCCTCCAGGATGCGCGCGCGCATGGCGCCGATGTCCCGGTTGCGCTTGAGCGTGCGGGTGATGGCGTCGTCGAGCGTGAGCGCGCCCTCGGCCCTTGCGTGGAGCGGCGTGAGCGCGATGCCGAGGGCGAGGACGAGCGCGAGCGTATTGGCGCCGGCGCGCGAGAGATCGGCAGCCGAGGTGCGCTGCGGGCCGATGCGCGCGAAGAGGCGGCGCGCGGCGTCGAACCACAAGAACACGGCCGGGACGACGAGCAGCGTGAGCATAGTCGACGTGATCACACCGCCGATGACCGCGATCGCCATTGGCGCGCGGAACTCGGAGCCGTCGCCTTGCAGGATCGCGGTCGGCAGCATGCCGAGGACCATCGCGGCCGACGTCATGAGGATCGGGCGCAGGCGCTTGCGACCCGCGTCCACGATCGCGTCCTGAGCGCTCCAGCCTTCGCGCTGGCGTTGCAGCGCCGCGTCGACGAGCAGGATGGCGTTCTTCGTCACGAGGCCCATCAGCAGGATGATGCCGATGTTGGCGCCCATCGACATCGGCGTGTCCGCGATGAAGAGCGCGATGAACGCGCCGACGAACGCGAGCGGCAGCGAGAGCATGATCGTCAAGGGGTGGATGAACGACTCGAATTGCGCCGCGAGGATGAGGAAGATGAAGAGCACGGCGAGCGCGAGCGCGAGGCCCAGCGCCTCACCCATCTCCTTGAATTGTTTTACCATTCCCTCGAGCACGTAGTAGCCCTTCGGGCCGAAGTCGTAGGCGTCGAGCTTGGGCTGGAGGTCGGCGAGCACCTCGCTCATCGATCGACCGGCCATCAGCGCGTTGACCGAGATCTGGCGCGTACGATCCTGCCGTTCGATGACCTGCGGTCCCGTGGAGGGCTCGATCTTCGCGAGCGTCGA
>Ga0172369_10003861_pt1 | contig 19447 bp, 17 predicted proteins | sample LakKiv25m_FD_114539 | JGI IMG/M metagenome (GOLD analysis project Ga0172369, IMG submission 114539) | Freshwater microbial communities from Kabuno Bay, South-Kivu, Congo - kab_022012_11.25m | ecosystem: Environmental > Aquatic > Freshwater > Lake | place: Democratic Republic of the Congo...
AAGGAAATTATCGGTCCTTGCATTATTCATATATATTTCAATCTCCGTTTTCTCGTATTACCCTTATTACCTGTCCTATTTCAATGAATTGGTCTGGGACCGCAGGACAACCTATGTTTACCTTGCAGACTCCAACCTTGATTGGAGTCACGAGGATATTGCATTAAACCAATACTTATCCCTTCACCCGGATGCAATTTTTAACCCGAAAGAGATAAAACCGGGTCTTATCATCGTCAGCGCCAACCGCCTGGTAGGTGTCAAGGGGTCCAGCCAGGACTTTGCCTGGTTGCGTGAAAATTTCAAACCGGTCGATATGATCGCCTATGGTTATTTCGTCTATCAAATTTCGGAGAGCGAATTCGATGCTTTTTGTGTTACAACCAATTACTGTGAGTAGCAGTCCTGGAAATATAAAAAATTCAAGGAGGAACAATGGCGCCTGTTATAAAAATTAATGCTCGCGAGATCGGTCCTGACCACCCGACCTACTTTATTGCGGATGTGGCAGCCAACCATGATGGTGACCTGGAACGTGCCTATCAGCTAATCCGCCTGGCCAAAGAGGCCGGTGCAGATGCCGCCAAGTTCCAGAATTTTCAGGCACCCCGCATTGTTTCAGATTACGGGTTCAAGCACATGGACGGCGGACAGGTCTCCCACCAGACCACCTGGAAAAAATCGGTGTTCGAGGTGTACCAGGGCGCATCCATTCCATTTGATTGGACACCGCTCCTGATGGATGCCTGCCAGGAGGTGGGCATTGACTACTTCACCTCGCCCTACGATTTTGATGCCATTGAATATGTGGATACCTACATCCCGGCCTTCAAGATCGGCTCCGGTGAGATCGATTGGATCGAATCGCTCGAATATATTGCCCGCAAGCGAAAACCGGTGCTGCTGGCGACCGGCGCGGCGAACATGGGAGATGTCCAGCGGGCTGTGCATGCCATTTTGGCTATCAACCCGCAACTGGTCTTGATGCAGTGCAACACCAACTATACCGCCAGCGATGAAAACTATGACCATATCAACCTGAACGTTCTCAAGACCTATGCCAGCATGTTCCCGCAGGTGGTTCTTGGTCTTTCAGATCACACCCACGGCCCGGCCACTGTGCTGGGGTCGGTGGCTCTCGGAGCCCGGGTCATTGAACGGCATTTCACCGATGATAACGGGCGCGAAGGCCCGGACCACAAATTTGCCACCAATCCGCAGGATTGGGCTGACATGGTGGCTGAGACCCGCAAACTGGAGCGTGCCCTGGGCTGTTCCGACAAATTCGTTACCGCCAATGAGAAGGATACCGTAGTGGTGCAGCGCCGCTGCCTGCGGGCTGCGCGTGACATCAAGGCCGGTGAGACCCTGACGCGTGCCATGATCGACGTGCTGCGTCCGGCCACACCGGGCGCCATCCTGCCTTCCCACCTGCTAGAAGTGATCGGCACCAAAGCCTTGCATGACCTTGCCTTTGGCAAAGAATTGCGCTGGACGGACCTGGGATCCTGATCTCTTATGCGTATTCTATATTTCAGCAAGGATTACTGCCCGCACGACCATCGTTTCCTGGCTGCCCTGTCAGAAAGCGGGCACCAGGTATTTTACCTGCGCCTGGAACGCGGGCCGCGCCTGACGGAAGACCGTCCGGTCCCATCCGGGGTCGAGCAGATCTCCTGGAGAGGTGGCCAGCGCCCTGTCCGCCTGGTAGATGGCCCGGGTCTCTTGCTGGAATTGCATCGTATCATAAATCGCATTCAACCAGACGTCGTGCATGCTGGGCCGATCCAGAGCTGTGCCCTGCTGGCAACCCTTACAGGGTTTCATCCTTTACTTGTAATGTCGTGGGGATTTGACCTGATGAAGGATGTAGAGCGCGGTTTGGCCTGGCGTTGGGCTACAAGATATGTTCTCGAACGCGCTGACTGGTTCACCAGTGACTGCGAAGCCACTCATGCCAGGGCGCTCACTTTTGGGCTGCCATCCGGGAGGGCAACCGTCTTCCCCTGGGGGGTGGACCTCGAGCATTTTTCACCGCAACCTCGCCAGGAGATGCCAGGACGTTCTGCAGTATTTACGATCTTCTGCAACCGTTCTTGGGAGCCGAATTACGGTGTGGATGTGCTCGCTAAAGCCTTTGTGAAGGTTGTCCGCCAGAGAACTGGGGTGCGCCTGCTGTTGTTGGGTGACGGATCACAGGCTGGACTGCTGAAGGAGATCTTCACTTCCGGAGGAGTGGTAGAACGGGTGGATTTCTGCGGTCACATCACCTATAGTGACCTGCCGCGATATTATCGCCTGGCGGACCTGTACATCAGCGCCTCACACGTGGATGGCTCGTCTGTGTCCCTGATGGAAGCGCTGGCTTGTGGGCTGCCCTGCCTCGTCTCGGACATTCCTGCCAACCGGGAATGGGTGACTAATGAAGTCAATGGCTGGACCTTCCCGGATGGCGATGTTGAAGCCCTGTCAGTCCGCATTTTGCAGGTTATGGACCGGCGGGATGCGTTGGGTGAGATTGGGCTGGCGGCACGCAATTTAGCTGAAGCGCGTGCGGATTGGAAGAAAAATTTATTGCACCTGATGGATGCCTATCGGAATACGATCGATCATTGGAATTCCAGGCATGGAACAAATGTGATAAGCAAATGAAAACAATAGCCATCATTCAGGCCAGATTGGGTTCTTCACGCCTGCCGGGCAAGGTGCTGCTGGATATTGCCGGTCAGCCCATGTTGAGCCGCGTGGTTTCACGATTGCGCCGCTCTGTTTTCCTGGATAGGCTTGTGGTGGCAACCACGGTGGATATCTCGGATGACCCCCTAGTTGATTTTTGCCGGGAGCAAGGTTATGACTGGCTGCGTGGCAGTCAGTTCGATGTTTTGGACCGTTACTACCAGGCAGCCAAAGAACTGAAAGCTGGGAGTGTGGTGCGTATCACCGCTGATTGCCCTGTTATTGATCCACTCCTGGTCGACCAGGCAGTGCAGGAATTTGAGCGATCAGGAGCAGATTTTATTGCCAACCGTTTGCCGCCACCATTCGGACGCACGTTTCCGATCGGGCTGGATATTGAGATTTGTTCGTTCAATGCCCTTGAGCGAGCCTGGCGTGAAGCAGATCAACCTTTTCAACGCGAGCACGTCATGCCTTATTTTTATGAAGACGCTACGATTGAGATTGTCAACCCGACCCTCTCCCGGGCAAGCAACGGGCGGGGTTTCAAGGTGCTCCTGTTGAATTATGTCCCGGATTACGGCAGCTTGCGGTGGACGGTGGATACCCCGGCTGACCTGGAATTCATGCGCCAGGTGTATGCCCATTTTGGAGGAAGCGATGATTTCTCGTGGCTGGATGTGCTCAGACTGGTGCAGGAATATCCCGAGCTTGCTAGGATCAATGCCGGAGAAAAACATAAGACCCTGCGAGAGATCGATGAAAGAGGGGTTAAAGCCTGAACCATGGCCTATCTGACGATCTTTTCGGCTCCCAAGCAATTTACAGACCCTCACATTGCTACCATTCAATGCAATGCCATTCGATCCTGGTATGAGCTGGGTGCGGAGGTGGAGGTGATCCTGGTTGGCGGGGAAGCTGGATTGGCGGAAACGGCTCGGAAACTAGGCGTTCGTCATATACCGCAGGTGGCCCGCAATGAACATGGTACACCCCTGGTCAGCTCGATCTTTGCAACCGCCCGCCGTGAAAGCAATGGACCGTTGCTGGCATATGTAAATGCCGATATCTTGCTGCTACCCGAATTTTTATCAGCTGCCCACTGTGTGGCGGAACTTGCGGATAAATTCATCCTGGTTGGGCAGCGCTGGGACCTGGATGTGCGGGATGAGATGGTTTTTTCGGGTGAATGGCAAGCTCTTTTGCGCCAGGAGATCGTCTCACACGGCAGTTTGCATGCTCCAGCTGGAAGTGATTATTTTATCTTTCCGCGCACATGTTATCAGGAGATCCCCGATTTTGCTATCGGGCGAGCTGGTTGGGACAACTGGATGATCTATCAGGCTCGTAAGAAGGGCTGGCTGGCAGTGGATGCCACCAGCTCCATCACCATTGTCCACCAGCAGCACGATTATGCCCATTTGCCGGAAGGAAAAACACACCGCCGGTTGCCTGAGACGGACGAGAACAATCGCCTGGCTGGCGGCAGGGAGATCACCCGCTTCTCTCTGCTGGATGTTGACCGCAGGCTGATTGCAGGCAAACTGCATGGACGAAATTGGAATGGAGCCACCTTGCGCAGGGCGATCGAAACAGCCCCGCTTCTGGCCTGGAATAATTATTGGATGACGGCTCAAATTACCGAATTGTTTCATCGCATTAAGTACAAATTTGGAAAAACGAAGGAGCAATTGTGAGACAGACCTGTCTCATGTAACCCTGATATGAAGACGATCTTTATTCTGCTGGATCACGGCCTTGCGCATGCCTATTTCTTTGAAACCGAGCTGGCTCACCTGCTCGCCCGGGTCGGCTTGCGCCTGGTGTTCCTTGTGCCGGAGAACATGCAGGCTTTGCTGCAGCAGAAGTACCCCGCTCGGAATTATATTTTTGAGTCGATGCGGGAGAAGGATATTGCCGCCTATCGCAAGACACACAACGAGGGGATGCAGGAATTGTATGAGTATGTGCGCAGGGTTGGCATGTCTGGCAAAGGACCTCTGTCCTATGTGGATACCGCCAAGCGTCGCAAGGAGTTCGAAGCACGCGGCAGGCGCCGGTGGACCCTGCTGCTGCTGCGGCCTTTCATCGGTTTGATGCGCCTATCGAAAACCGTGCGTATGGCTTTCCGCCGCTATTTTCAGGCCAGATTCTCTCCGAACCTGTATGCCGACCTGTTCGACAAATACCAGCCCGAACTGGTCGTATCGAACATGGCTGGCTGGCGCATGGATCAATACCTGCTGCGTGAGGCCAACCTGCGAAGTATCCGCACGGCCGTGGTGATCGTTGGTTGGGACAATCCCAGCAGCCAGGGACTACCCGGGGCAGAGATCGACCATTTCATTGTGTGGTCAGAGATCCAGAAGCAGGAATTGGTGAGCTCTTCCAATATTGAACCAGGCAGCATCCATATTGGCGGTATGCCGCTATTCGACAGTTATATCAGTGGAAAATGGGTCATTCCCCGCCGGGAATACTTTGGGATGCACAGGTTGGATCCTGATATAAAACTGGTTGCGTTCGCTGCCACGGGGTTGAATTTTTCTCCCAATTCACACATGATCCGGGCTCTGGCGGAACTGGTTGGCAATCAGCAACTGGGTCAACCTTGCCAGTTGTTGATCCGGTTGCATCCCAATCACTTTAAGAATGTGCCGCGCTACAAGCGTGAAGCCGAAGCCATCTATGAATTAGCCCGGCGATATCCACATATTCATATTGTGGAACCGCGTGAAATGCCGGGCGACTTGGAGCGTTATGCCGGTGAAGATTACCCGGAGAAAGCCTCCATGTTGGCACATTGTGATGTCCTGGTGACCTTGTACTCCACCATGGTGGTGGAAGTGGCTCTGCAGGACAAACCGGTTGTTAATGCCTGTCTGCCAACCGAAGAAGGTTACGGTGAAGATTTCTGGGTACCCATCCTGGAGGTACCTACCTTCCCGACCTCCAGGCGGGTCAATCTCAGCGGGGCAGGCAGACTGGTTACCAGCAAGGACGAATTACAGAAAGCCTTGAGCGATTATCTGCAAGACCCATCCCTGGATGCAGAGGCGCGCCGCCAATTTCTTCTCCAGGAATTAACCTATTTGAATGGGGAAGCCACCGCACAGACTGCTGATTTTTTAATAGGTCTTGTGGATCTTCCCCATAAAATAATCAAATGAGGAACCAACATGAATGAAAAAATAAGATCTCTCTTTATCGATCCGAACTTGTCCATCCTGGCAGCCATGGATGTCATTGAGAATGCCCCCCCGCATTCCGGGATCTCTGGCATTGCCATCGTTGTGGATGCGGATGACCGCCTGCTGGGCGTCGTGACCGATGGAGATATCCGCTCAGCCATCCTGCATAAGATCAGCCTTGATGAGAAAGTATCGGCTATTATGACCAGGGATCCCATCAGTGTGGCCAGCCATGAAAGCATGATGCACATGTACCAGGAAGCCATGGAGGTTTTGAAGGGGCGTACTCGCATGCTCGACCGCGCCGCGGGTAAGATCCTGGTCATGGATGAGGAGCGCCGAGTGGTGGATATCGTTTCGCTGCTTTCACTCTGGCAGCAAGCCGACATCAAGACCAAGAAAGTAGCCGTTTTGGGGCTTGGTTTTGTTGGGCTGACCCTGGCTGTGGTGCTGGCGGATGCCGGTTTCCAGGTGCTGGGGATCGAATCCCAGGTGGCGGTGGTTGAAATGCTCAAGAAGAGCACGCCCCATTTCTACGAAGCCGGACTTGCCAACCAGTTGCGTGCCCATATCGGCAGAAATTTGATTGTTGAGAACAGCCTGACCGACAGCTCGTGTGATGTTTATATCGTCTCAGTCGGTACCCCCATTGATGATAATCACCAGCCCATCATGGGCTTTGTGGAGGAAGCCTGCCGCTCCATAGGGCGGGTCATGAAATCAGGTGACACCATCATGCTGCGCTCGACAGTCCCGGTCGGTACCACCCGCAACGTCTGCCTGCCCATCTTGGAAAAGGAATCCGGTCTGGTGGCGGGACGCGACTTCTCTCTTGTCTTCGCCCCGGAACGGACCGTGGCTGGCAAGGCTTTGAAGGAACTGCGTGCCCTGCCGCAGATCATCGGTGCACTGGACAGCCAGGGGGCGGAAGTGGCGGCTACCCTGTATCGCGAGATCACCTCGACGATCGTAATCTTGGATTCCATAGAAGAAGCCGAAATGGTTAAGCTGGTGAATAATACCTTCCGGGATACCATCTTTGCCTTTTCGAACGAGGTTGCCCTGGTGTGCGACAGCTATAACCTGGATGCCATCAAGGTCATTGCAGCTGCTAACGAAGGCTACCCGCGTGATCCCGTGCCGCTGCCTAGCCCGGGTGTCGGGGGGGTCTGCCTAAAGAAAGATCCCTACCTGCTGCAGGTTTCAGCAAGGGCTAACAATATAGAAACGACCATCCTGGGTCGTAGTCGGAAGGTAAACGAATACATGCCCATGCATGTTTACCAGAAATTCTCGCGGTTTTGCGACAGGAGCGGTCTTAAGCCTTCAGAGACGCAGGTCTTCCTGGTCGGATTTGCCTTCAAAGGCTGGCCAGAAACATCGGATATGCGCGATTCACCTACCCTGGAGTTGGTCAATCTGCTCCATCAAGCTGGTGTAAACATAAGAGGATTCGACCCGGTGGTCGTTTCAGAGCACCTGGACAAGCTGGATGGCGTCCAAAGCGTTTCCCTGGAGGATGGATTTAAAGCTGCGGATGCAGTTTTTGTCATGAATAACCACCCCTCGTATGAAGATTGGAACCTGCTTTCTCTGCTGGAAACCATGAAGAAACCAGGATTATTCGTGGATGGCTGGTCCATGTTCCGCATGGATGAGATCGCTCGCGTCGATGGCATCTGCTACAGTTCAGTCAGCAAGGACTGGTGGGAGTAGAAACCTCAGTGCTACCCAAGTTTGATAAACCCGTGTATGCGGTCATCCTGGCGGGGGGTCAGGGTACGCGCCTGTGGCCGGTCAGCCGTAAAGCCCGCCCCAAGCAATTCCTGGATCTGACTGGGAGTGGTCGCAGCTTGTTGCAGGAGACCGTGCGCCGTGCGCTGGAATTAACAAACTCCATCCAACAAGTGCTGGTGCTGACCCAATATGCTCATGTTAGCCTGGTGCGTGAACAACTGCCCGACCTGCCGCAGAAAAACCTGCTAATCGAGCCGGTCGGCCGCAATACCGCGGCTTGCCTCGCCCTGGCATCCGTCACGCTTTCACAGGGTCTTGGCGGATCAGGAACTACGGATGCGATCATGCTGACCCTGCCGGTGGACCACATGTTCAGGGATGAAGCACCCTGGTTCCAGGCGGTGCGCACGGCAGGTTTGGTCGCGGCGCACACGGACAGCCTGGTGGCGATCGGCTTGACGCCAACTTACCCCGCCACCGTTTATGGATACCAGCACCTGGGTGACAAGATCGACCTGGACCTGCCCCTGGAAGTGCATGCCCTGCGTAGATTTGTAGAGAAACCACCCAGAGAGTTGGCACAGACCTTTCTCGAGAGCGACGAATACTTGTGGAATACCGGTACCTATGCATGGAATGTAGCCGTATTTATGGCCGCGCTTGAAGAACATGCTCCTGATCTGTATTCCGGGCTAAAATCACTTGGCAACCCCGTGGATGCGGATCTATTGGAAAAGATCTATCCCACGTTTTCCAACATTTCGATCGATCAAGCAGTCATGGAAAAAGCACAAAACGTGCTGACCGTGCGGGCAGATTTTAAAAGGATCGATGTTGGTTCACTGGCTTCGCTGCAGGAGATCTGGCAGCCCGATTCACAGGGCAATGTCAGCCTCGGTCAGGTATTGGCCGAGGACAGCCAGAACAACATCATTTACAACGATAACGGTCTGGTCACACTCATCGGCGTAAAAGACCTGATCGTGATCCGTACCGGTAAGACGATACTGGTTTGTCCGCGCGATAAAGCCGAGCAGATCAAAAATGTGGTGACTGAATTGACCAGGCGCGGGATGGAAGAGTATTTATAATGTGGATAAAAACCTTTTTTTGGAGAAAAAACTGGATGATGGATTTAATCGCTGAAGATTTTCACTTTCCATCTTCCCTGATCAATATAAAAGATCCAGCATTGGAGATCCAGATATTTTGAAAACGAAACTCGTACGGGCAGTGTTATTCGATTGGGATGGAACCCTGGTGAATTCACTGGATATCAAGATCCGTAACGCTGGAATTTTGTTTCACCAGCGTTTTGACCTGTCCTCTGATGGAGTGGAGAAGGCATACCGGATGCACTCAGGCATTCCGCGCCGCCAGTTATTTGACGCCATCCTGGCTGACATGGGACAGCCCCCCCTGTTCGATGCGAGCTTTGCCTCGCTCAGCAAGGCTTTTTCTGAAAAAAATCGGGAAGCGCTTCGGGACCGATCACAGGCGGATCTGTTGCCAAGCACCACCTTGCTGGCGCTTGAGATCCTGTTGCAAACGGGTTGCCTGTTGTTTATCTCAAGTTCAGCCGATACGGATGAGATCAGGGATATTTCAAAGAGCCTGGGTCTGGCGGATTATTTTATAAGTTCTGGTGGTGAAATTTATGGCTCGCGCCCCGGTTTTAATAAAGGCATCCAGCATGTTGAACACATCTGTACCAGTTATGAACTCCCCGTGGAGGAGCTGGTCTTTGTGGGGGATGACCCTGCCGATGTCCGCCTGGGACATGCTGCGGGTGTCTTCACGGTTGCCATGGCAGGCACCTACTCTGCCGTGGCGTTGCAGGAATACAACCCGGATGTCATTATTAAATCCTTGGATGAATTGACAACTGTTCCAGGACTTATGTTTGTGAAATATGATAGGCAAGACCTTCCTGGTCAAGCCGTATCTTAAAATGGAATTATGGAGATAATATGCAATTCAGCAAGCCTGTAATAATTGCCGAGTTTTGCCAGAATCACAAAGGTGATCGGAAAGTGCTCTCTGATATGGTCTGGGCGGCTGCTAAAGCCGGCGCCACTTTTGCCAAGGTCCAATCCATGCTGGCGGATGACCTCACCTATCGCGAGCGGTTTGAGAATGGTGCCTGGGATGGTGAACACCAGTTGACCATCAAGCGCCCCTACCAACCGGAGTATGACCGCCTGAAGCCGATGGATTTAAGCGATGAAGACCATGTATGGTTTGCCGAAGAATGCAAGAAGGCTGGAATTAAACCTCTCACCACGATCTTCTCAAGGTCTCGCATCCCCTTCATTGCCAGCCTGGGCTGGGAAACAGTCAAGATTGCCAGTTATGATTGCGCCAGCATCCCCATGCTGAAAGAGTTAAAGGGCAACTTTAAACATCTGTTCATCTCGACCGGGGCTACATTTGATGCAGAGATCCGGCAGGCTGCCGAACTTATGCAGGGGACCTCTTTCAGTTTCTTGCATGCGGTCACCATTTACCCGACCCCTTTGAACGAATTTCACCTGGCTCGCATGGAATATTTGCGCCAGTTTACCGACTCGGTCGGTTTGAGCGACCACAGTCTGGTGGCGCGAGATGGCATTAAAGCCTCGCTGGTAGCGCTCAGCCTGGGTGCCAATGTGATCGAACGGCACTTCAGTATCCTGCCTTCCGATGCTACCAAGGACGGCCCAGTTTCCATAAATCCAAAACAGCTAAAGCAGTTGGTTGATTTCAGCTTGTTGCCCCCCGAAATAAAATCCGAGATCGTGCGTCTCGAGATCCCGGAATACGAGCAGACCCTGGGGTTGAGCACCCGGGACTTGAGCCCGACCGAAAAGCTCAATCGGGATTACTATCGCGGTCGTTTTGCCAACCGGGTGGGCGATGAGATCATCTACAACTGGGAAGATAAACCAGTATATTAAAAGATCATACGAATCTTGGATATTTGAGTAAATAGAAATGATCGATAAGGAAGGCATGATGACACAAAACATAAAACCAAATGTACTGGGCGTGATCCCGGCCAGAGGCGGATCGAAATCAGTGCCCCGCAAGAACCTGGCGTCTTTAAACGGCAAACCGATGATGGTGTGGACAATCGAGGCTGCCCAAAACAGCAAATTGATGACCCATTTTGTGGTTTCGTCCGAGGATGAAGAGATCATTCAGGTTGCCCGCCAGTACGGAGCGCCGGCACCATTCGTCCGTCCAGCAGAGTTCGCCACTGATGAATCTCCCAGCCTGCCGGTTGTGCAGAATGCCGTGCGCGAAATGGAAGCCAGGTTAAAAATAGTTTTTGATTATGTGGTTCTTCTGCAGGCCACCTCCCCATTGCGGACCGGTGCGGATATTGACGCTGCACTCGAGAAACTGATCTGCACCGGGGCTGATTCAGTGGTCAGTGTGGTGCGAATTGCTCACCATCACCCGTACCGCATGCGTTTCATCGAAAATGATCTGCTGGTGAAATTGCCGATGGGTGAGCAGAAGGAACTGCAACGTCGTCAGGACCTGCCCCCTGTCTACATCCGCAACGGTGCCATCTTTGCCACCAAACGTGAAGTGGTCATGGAGCAGGACAGCTTTCTGGGTACGGTCAGCCGCCCTTATCTCATGCCGGAAAGTCGCTCGGCTAATGTGGATACAAAGTTTGACTTCCTGGTGGTGGAAGTGATGATGCAGCACCCGGAAAAGGTGGAAGACTAGAAAATCTTCCCAAACAGATCGAGTGTTCAAAGGATAAAGAAAACGATGCGTAAAGGTCAAAATCCAGCAAAATCGGTTGATCAGGTTGCCAAACCTGAGCGTATCACTGTTGCCTTGATCAATTACATTCCATTTCTTTCCGGTTTCTACTCGGAAGGATTGGATGTACTCAAGGTCAGTCTGGCATCCATGCGCCTTAAGGCGGGGCTTCCCTTTGACTTGCTGGTCTTTGATAACGGATCGTGTGATGAAGTTCGTGATTTTCTGGTGGCCGAAAAATCTGCCGGGCGAATCCAATATCTGCTGCTTTCTGAGAAAAACATCGGTAAAGGTGGCGCCTGGAATATCATCTTTGCTGGTTCTCCGGGAGATATCATTTCCTACACGGATAGCGATGTTCTTTTTTACCCAACCTGGTTAAGCCGTTCTGTGGAGATTCTGGAGACCTTCCCCAACGTGGGAATGGTGACGGGCAGACCCTTTCGCACCAAAGCGGACCTTTTCCAGGGAACGCTGGATTGGGCGCGCGCTGAGAGATCTGCAAAACTTGAATCTGGTCAATTTATCTCGTGGGAAACTTTCTGGGAATTCAACCGCTCACTCGGGCAGGAAGAATCCACCAACCGGGATCTGTACGCCTCCAGCCAGGATTGGCGCATCAGCTACAAAGGGTTGACGGCGATCGTGGGAGCATCACACTGGCAATTTACCGCTTACAAATCCACATTACAGCAATTCATCCCTTTTGATATGGATCGACCCATGGGGCAGGTCCGGCAATTAGACGAGCGGTTGGATGCCAGTGGTCTGCTGCGTCTGATGGTTCCCGACCCGTTGACCATGAACCTCTCCAATACTATCGATTTCATCAAAGGCGAAATTGCAAAACCTTATGCTGCCACAAGAATTCCGGGCAACAGGCGTTTGGTGGATCTGCCTTTCATCAAAAAGATCTTGTTGGCAATCTATGACCGGATCTTTAAATGGTATTATGCTTAGACAAGATGTAAAGGTATTGATGTCGGTCAACAGAAAAACCCATGTTTCTAAGATCACACTTGGATCTCAAGAATAGTCTTTGGATGAGTGAATCGTACGGTAGGAGTATATGATGGGACAGGATAATACTGAATTTGCAGAAAAATATATCAGAGATCTGGAGGATGTTGCTTGTAATGCCTGCGGTTCACGTAAGACGGAAACGATTGCAGAGAAAGAACGTTTTGGATTGCCTTTACGGACCGTTATCTGCAAGAATTGTGGACTGATTTTCCTCAATCCTCGCCCGACAAAGGAAATGTATGCCGAGTTCTACAAGAGCGATTACCGCAAGGCAGTTTCCGGGTCGGACGAAGGCAGCGATGCTCTTTTTAAGAAGGAATTTGAATTTGCCAGTTATGCCAGTCTGCCGGTTCTTAAAAAATTCCTGCCCAATTGGTCGCCCAGAACCATCATGGAATTGGGCAGTAGTTATGGTGGTGTTCTATCCGCCCATTTGAAAAATTACCCCGGGAGTATTGGTTTTGGGGTCGAACCGCTGCTCAAGATCGGGGAATATGCGCGCCTGCGTACCGGAGCGACGATCTACACATCACTTTTCGAGGATTTCAAACCCACCAGCAAATATGACTTGATCATTCTCTCACGCACACTAAACCATACACTTGATCCGAAGGAGAACCTTACCAAGGTAGGCAATATGCTGACCGACGATGGCATTTTTGCCTTGATCCTGCAGGACCCGCTTTCGAATACCATTCACATCCCCTTCGAGAGCGTGACCGAGATGACGCACCCGTTTATGTTCACGATTGAAAACATCCAATATCTACTGGGTTTATCCGGGTTGGAAGTTGTCGGGGTTCAGGATGAGTATATTGATGCGCGTAAGATGACCCGGCGTGATTTTCGCAAACTGACTTTTGCCTACATGGTCGTGCTATCCCGTCTCAAGAAACATGGACAGGTGGCCTATAACAAACCGGATTACAATGACATTTTGGGACGCATCCGTGCCAATCAGGCAGCCTACATTGAGCACGGTGATTTCATTGATCGCTGGCGCAAGCCTACGATCTGGATGAGGGCTTATCGCAAATTTTTGCATCTGGCAGGTTCATGGTAAAAATTGTTGTGGAATGACTTCAATGTAAGTATCATCAGGAATAAGTGAGATTACATGCCCGAGATCGTAGAAAAATGCTTGTTGTGTAAGGCCGAATCCAGTCAGCTTTTTGACCAGCGCACCTTTGGAGGGCGCTTGGTTGAGAATCGCATTTGCAAGGTTTGTGGATTTGTGTACCAGTCGCCGCGCATGACGCCTGCCGAAACCAACAAATTTTATGCAGCCGAATACCGCAAGCTTTACCAGGGCAGCAGTGCCCCGATAGCCAAGGACCTGGAGGTCCAGGAGCGGCGGGCTGAAGCGCTGGCAGCATTTGCCAGGAATCATGTCAAGCAAGTCGCCCGGGTGTTGGATGTAGGTTGCTCTGCCGGGCTGCTGATGCAGGCATTTAATCATACCTTCGGCTGTACCCCGGTCGGTATCGAGCCTGGGGATGCTTACCGCGAAGTCGCTGCCAGGACTGGGTTCAAGATTTATGCTTCGCTCAAGGATCTGCAAAGCGCAGGGGAGGCGCGCTTTGACCTGATCAGCATGGCGCATGTGCTTGAACACATCCCGGATCCCCTGGCTTACCTGACAGGGTTGCGTGAGCAAACCTTGACTCCGGATGGTTGTTTGCTGTTGGAAGTGCCCAATCTGTACATGCACGACAGTTTTGAGGTGGCTCACCTGAGCTCGTTCAGCGCCCACTCATTACACAGCCTGGTTGAAAGGGCAGGTTTCAAAGTGATCGTCATGGAAAAACACGGCAAACCGCGTACGAATCTCCTGCCATACTACCTGACCGTTCTGTGCTGCCCTGTCATAAAAGAGAGCAAAACTTACTGGCGCCCGGAGCGGGCTGTGCGCTTCAAGCGTCATCTGGGGTTGTTCTACCGGCGGATCATGAACCGTTTGTTCCCTGCCCAGGCCTGGAGGTCGTTCGTTGAATAAATTAAGGTTTATGATCAAATGAAAGTTTTGATTGCAGGTCTGGGTTCGATCGGACGGCGTCATTTTCGTAATCTGCTGGCGTTGGGCGAAAGAGATATTCTGTTGTATCGCACGCAGCGCTCTGGCCTGCCGGACGATGAACTGGCTGGTTTTCCAGTGGAGACCGATCTGCAGGCAGCCCTGGCGCATCACCCGCAGGCAGTCATTATTTCCAATCCGACTGCCCTGCATCTGGAAACAGCCATACCGGCTGCCGAAGCGGGTTGCAGTATCCTGCTGGAGAAGCCGGTCTCGCATACGCTGCAAGGGTTGGAGCGTCTTGAACTTGCCCTGCAGCATGGCGGTGGTAAATTGCTGGTCGGATTTCAATTTCGTTTCCATCCCACCTTACGCAAGGCGGCAGAGTTGATCCGGGCTGGAAGCCTGGGCAGACCGCTCTCTGTGCATGCTCATTGGGGAGAGTACCTGCCGGACTGGCATCCATGGGAGGATTTCTGGCAGGGATATTCAGCCCGCACTGACTTGGGCGGAGGTGTGGTGCTGACCCTCTCGCACCCGCTGGATTATCTACGTTTTCTGATCGGAGAAGTCGGGGCGGTTTGGGCTTTTACTTCATCACAGGGATTTGGCTTGCCGGTGGAAGATACCGCTGAGATTGGTCTTTGCTTTTCATCCGGTGTGATTGGTAGTATGCACCTGGATTATAATCAACGCCCCCCTGCCCATTACGTGGAGATCATTGGTACACAGGGCAGCTTGCGCTGGGATAATAGCGATGGCAGCCTGCAATTGTATGATGTGGAAAAGAAGACCCGTGAAAAGTTTCTGCCCCCGACTGGCTTTGAGCGCAACCGGTTGTTCATGGATGAAATGAGCCATTTTTTGTCCGTGCTGCGGGGTGAAAGCGAATTGCTTTGCACATGGCAGGACGGTAAACAGGCATTACTCCTGTCCCTGGCAGCTCTTCAATCCGCAAAGCAAGGCTGCTTGGTGGAAATGAAGCAGTACGTCGGGATGTGAATCCCGGCTCGTGAACGAATACATGATCTGGAGAAGGTATGACGACGATACTGGAAAAATTTGACCTGACTGGCAAGGTGGCCCTGGTGACAGGAGGAGCTGGTCTGCTGGGAGCCGAGTTCTGCCAGATTTTATCGCAGGCGGGTGCCGCGGTGGTCGTTGTGGACCTGAACGCTGAATCAGCCCAAAAAGTGGCTCGCGATCTCACCAGGTGCGGTTGCCAGGCTCTGGCAGTGGACGTTGATATTACCGACCCGGCTGCGGTGCAGTATATGCGCGATATGGTCCTGGATGCCTTTGGTAGCCTGGATATCCTGGTCAACTCGGCTGCGCTCGATCCCAAATTTGACCCTGGACATGTGCAGCCGGGCTCATCAGGAGCCTTTGAAGATTATCCGCTGGCAGCCTGGCAGCAAGCTCTGGATGTGAACTTGACGGGCATGTTCCTGGTCAGCCAGGCGGTCGCCCCGGTCATGCTGACCCAAAAGAGCGGGGTGATCATCAATGTCTGTTCGATGTACGGCCTGGTCGGGCCGGATCAGCGCCTGTACCAAAGGCAGGGTCAGCTGCCCCGTTTTAAACCGGTCTATTACTCGGTCACCAAGTCGGGCGTGCTTGGCTTTACAAAATACCTGGCAACCTATTATGCCGGTAAAAATATTCGCGTCAATGCGCTCACGCCCGGAGGTGTTTTCAACGGACATGATGAGGCTTTCCTGCAGGAATATGCCGCCCGTGCTGTGCTGGGACGTATGGCAGAAAAGGACGAGATGAACGGTGCGTTGCTCTTTTTGGCATCCGATGCTTCAAGCTATATGACAGGCGCAAACCTGGTGGTGGATGGAGGCTGGACAGCATGGTAGAAGTACTGGCTATCATCCCGGCACGCGGCGGCTCCAAGAGCATCCCACGCAAGAACATCCGCAACCTGGCTGGACACCCGTTAATTGCGTATAGTATTGCGGCTGGATTGGCTGCCGGGTCCATAACGCGCCTGGTCGTCTCCACAGATGATGAAGAGATCGCCGGGGTGGCGTGCAAATATGGCGCCGGGGTACCTTTCCTGCGTCCGGCTGAACATGCGCAGGACAATACCACTGACCTGCCAGTTTTCCGGCATGCCCTGGAATGGCTGCGGGATAACGAATCTTACTGCCCGGAAATTGTTGTGCAATTGAGACCCACCTCTCCATTCCGGCGTGTGCGGCACATCGATGAGTCGGTGCGCCTGCTGCTGGAGAACCCGGATGCCGATGCCGCCCGAACGGTGTGCGTGCCCTTTCAAAACCCGTTCAAGATGTGGCGCATTTCGGTCGATGGGTTTATGCAGCCGCTCGGCAGCGAGTTGGGCATTCCGTATGAACCTTATAACCAGCCACGCCAGGTCCTGCCAGATGTGTACTGGCAGACCGGTTATGTGGATGCCTGCCGGGCTGAGACCATCCTGGTCAAAAAATCGATGACCGGCAGGCGCATCCTGCCTGTGGTGATCGACCCGTCGGAGTGGATCGATATCGACTCGCCGGATGATTGGTTGCGCGCTGAACGCCTGCTGGAAAATGGCGACATTTCTTTGAAAAAATTGGGTTTTGAGCTGTGAATAGCACTCTGAAAGTATCTTTTCAGAAACCGCAGATTCACGAACCTAATAAGGAGATGCTTCTTCGCTTCCCTCCTCAGCATGACAAAAGGTTACAGGGTTCTGGACTGGGCTTTATGAATATTTATGATTGTTGGAGGAAGTATGCCTGAAATTAAAATAGGTGAGCGCTTGATTGGAGACGGTCACCCGACTTACATCATCGCCGAGATTGGAGTCAATCACAATGGTATTCCGCAACTGGCCTTTGAGCTGATCGATGTAGCCGTTGATTGCGGCGCAGATGCAGTCAAATTTCAGAAGCGGGACCTGGAAAGCCTGTACCCGCAAAAATACCTGGACAACGCCAACGCCGGGGAGAAGACCCTGCGTTACCTGCTGCCCATCCTGCAGCAGGTGGAACTGCCTGAGCGCACCTATTATGAGATCGCTGATTATTGCCAGAAGAAAGGCATCACTTTCCTGTGCACTCCCTTTGACAACAAGAGTGCAGATTTCCTGGATGGATTGGGCGTGCCGGCTTTTAAGGTGGCCTCGGCGGATATGACCAACCTGCCGCTATTGGCACACCTGGCTTCCAAGAAAAAACCGCTCATCCTTTCCACGGGCATGTCGCGTCCCGATGAGGTTGAGTTCACCGCCCATTTCCTGAAGGAACTCAAGGTGGAATTCGCCTTTTTGCATTGCAACAGCACTTATCCGGCAGCCTTTGAAGATATCAACCTGCGCTATATGCAGCAGTTGAAAAAATTTGATGTTCCGGTCGGTTATTCCGGGCATGAGCGTGGCATCGCCATCTCGACTGTGGCATCTGTGCTGGGAGCTGACATCATTGAACGTCATCTGACCCTCGACCGGGCGATGGATGGCCCCGACCATTCCGCCAGCCTGGAGCCGCAGGGCTTTAAGAAAATGGTGCGGGATATCCGCCAGGTGGCGGAAGCGCTGGGAACGGGTGAGGAGAAGTATTTTTCGCGCGGCGAGATCCTGAACCGGGAAGTGCTGGCCAAAAGCCTGGTGGCTGCCCGCCAGATCCGGCCCGGTGAGGTGCTCAGCGCAGATATGATCACTGTAAAAGGTCCCGGGCTGGGATTGTCACCGCAGCTCTTCCCAAAACTGGTGGGCCGCAAGGTTGAGCGATTGATTGAAGTGGATGAACCCTTCCTGGACCGCGACATCGGTATTCAACCCGAACTGGATATGGAACATACCCTGCCCCTGAAGTGGGGGTTTACCGTCCGTTTTCGTGATTATGAAGAACTGCTGCATTACAACCCGCGCCTGCTTGAATTTCATTTTACCGACCAGGACCTGGATGATACCTACCCGGGCCGGGATTTTGATATGCAATTGGTGGTGCATGCCCCGGAATTTTGGGATCGCACCCTGGTCGATATGTGCTCAACCGATGAGCGTCAACGCCTGGATACACTCAAGTTGCTGCAGAGATCCATCAACCTGGCCAGGAGCATGACCTCCCACTTCAAGGGGATTCCCAAAGTGGTCATCCATCCTGGCGCTATGAGCCTGGACCATCCCATAGGCGACAAAAAAACCTTGTACGCCAACCTGCTGCGCTCGGTTAAAGAACTGGATTACGAGGGCGCGGAATTGCTGCTGGAAAATCTGCCGCCGCGGCCCTGGTATTTTGGCGGGCAGTGGTTGACCAATGCTTTTATGGATGCAGGCGAGATCCGTGATTTCATCGAGCCGCTTGGATTGAAAATGTGCTTTGATACTTCCCATAGCAAGTTGTATTGCAACTGGGCGCATGTTGATTTTTATGAACAGGTGAAGATCCTGCTGCCTTACATCGGCCATTTACATCTTTCAGACGCCTCTGGTCTGGATGGAGAAGGTCTGCAGGTGGGTGAGGGCAATATAGACTGGGTTCACTTCTTCAAGGTGGCACATAGTTATACAGGTACCATGATCCCGGAGATCTGGCGCGGTCATCAGCACGCTGGACAGGGCTTCATCCTGGCCATCCAGCGTTTGAGCAAAGCCTATGTGCATGCCAGGGAGCAGCAATAATTTGAGATCTTTTATGAAGAAACTGCGTATCCGCTTCGCTGGTCTGCAAACTGACTGGCGCAGCCTGCAGGTGTCACGCCAGGTGACCCGGCATGCAGTGCCGGATGAAGGCAAAAAGCCGGTCATCTTCTTTAATGCCTCCACGCGCCTGAATTCACTCAGTCAGAACGCCGCTTTTGCCATGCTGGCTGGCTGGGCAGTACAACTAGCTGGTTGGTCGCTGATCCATTTTGTGTGCCAGGCTGGCATGAGTCGCTGCGTACTGGGAACAAACCAGGATGATTTCAGCGTGGCGCCGCCCTGCCAGGCTTGTATGCGCCAAACCCGTCTGAACACGCACACCGCCCGCGTGCAGCCCTTCACCTTTCAACAGGATAAAGGTTTGCAGGCCAGGTTGAAAGACCTGGCGCT
>Ga0172369_10003862_pt1 | contig 19444 bp, 12 predicted proteins | sample LakKiv25m_FD_114539 | JGI IMG/M metagenome (GOLD analysis project Ga0172369, IMG submission 114539) | Freshwater microbial communities from Kabuno Bay, South-Kivu, Congo - kab_022012_11.25m | ecosystem: Environmental > Aquatic > Freshwater > Lake | place: Democratic Republic of the Congo...
CCGGCGCTGCGCTGCTGGGGGCTCCGGCCGATGGCCGGAGCGGTTGTCGGCCGATGGCCGTGACCGCCTGCGCGAAAAGTGGTCTCACCCACTTTCCAGCCGGGCACCGCGCAAACCGTCCTTTCGGCGCCGCGGGTCAGGAGTTCTGATCCTGCAGGAGGCGGAGCGAGCAACGTCTTCACGCCTCCCGACCTCCCTGTGCGCGGCCGGCGTGCCGGCTGCGTCAGGGAGTCACCGGTCCGCGACCGCGCCGGCCGACGGCGAGCCCCCAGAAGAACAGCAGGATGACGGCTCCCACGACGGCCCAGACGATGCTTCCGAAGGTGAGCCCGGTGACTCCGCCGCCCGTCGTCTCGCGCCCGAACCAGCCGCCGAGCACCGCGCCCACGATGCCCAGCAGCAGCGTGCCCACGACGCCCAGCGCCTGGCGGCCCGGGTAGACCGCGCGTGCGATGAGACCCGCCACGAGCCCCAGAACGATCCATGCCAGGAGACTCATGCTTCCTCCGTTGCTTGTCCGGGACAAAGGTGCGGCGCGCCGTGCTGCGGCGCAGCGCCCGCGCGCGTGGCACGATTTCGGCGGAGCGTCGGCGGCAGGGGAACGCCAGGACGCCAAAGACGCCAGGGACGCCGAGGGTCGGAAGACGGGGGCCGGACCCGATTCGGGGCCGGCGCTGCGTCGAAATCCACCGCGCGCATCGGACGGGCAGCCCGTCCTGCCTGTTGAGCGCCCGCGCAATCGCCAGGTATCCGCAGAGCGCGCAGGCCACGGAGCCCGCCCCGCCGCCGTGCTACGCTCGTCCGCCGGTCGTCCGGATGCCGGGGCAGCCGCAGCCCGCCGCCGATCCGAGGGGAAACCGCCATGCCTCCTGCGAAGTCCCGCCGACGCGAACGCAACGCGCGTCTACTCAATATCGCGATCCTCGCCGCCGCGGCGGGCGCCTGCCGCTTCGAGTTCTCCCGCGAAATCCCGCCCGGGACGCTCCAGGGCCTCTCGCAGACGCAGCGTTCGGGCGACGGCGCACGCGTGCCGCTGTCGGACGTGCGGGTGCGCCTCGTCGGCACGCCGCTCGCCACGCGCTCGGGCCCCGACGGGCGCTTCGCGCTGCGCCGCGTGCCGTCCGGCGATCACACCGTCGTGCTGTCGCACCTCGGCGCCGACGGGCGGCCCGACGTGGAGCTGCGCCTGGGGCACGTCGTCATGGAGCCGGTGGCGGGGCGGCCCGACAAGCGCGAAGGGCGCGACCTCGGGAAGCTGCTCCTGGAGTCCGCGGGAAGCCTCACGGGCCGCGTGACCGGGCCCGACGGCCCGCTGGTCGGCGCCGCGGTCACGGTGGCCGACCAGCCGGCGCTCTTCGCCCGCACGGCGCCCGACGGCACGTTCCTGTTCCCGTATCTGTCCAAGGGCACCTACCGCCTGTCGCTCGTGGCGGCCGACGTGGACGGCAACCTGTCCGCGATGCCCGAGTTCGCCGTCGCGGAAGTGACGCCCAACCTGCGCCGCGACCTGGGCGCTCTGCCGGCGACGTTCGCCGCGACGACCGGCTCGCTCTCGGGCCTGGTGCAGGTCGAGGACGGCTCGGGGGCGGTCTACTCGGAGCTGCACCTGGAGATGATCTGGAACGAGAACGGCGGGCGGCGCACCGCCGACGTACCGATTGCGGCCGACGGGTCGTACAACGTCACGCGCATCGTCGACGGCGACGCCGAGCGCGATCTGCCGGTGGGCTTCTACACGCTGCACCTGTCCGGGCGCGGCGTTTCCGACGTCTACATGGACGGCATCGCGGTGTTCCCGGGAGCGGCCGCGCCGACGCTGTACGCGTTCGACGCGTCGGTGCCCATCGAGGCGCCGCCGCCGCCGTCGACCCCGGAGGAGTGCTCGTACGGTCGCGGCGGCTCCACCTGGCAGAACGAGGACGCGTGCGCACGCACCGATCCGGACGCCGACGGCGACGGCATCCCCACCGCCATGGACGACTGCCCGTTTGTCGCCGACTCCGACCAGGCCGACGGCGACAGCGACGGCGTCGGCGACGCCTGCGACGTGTGCCCCGCGGCCTCCAACCCGCTGCAGGAGGACTCGGATCGCGACGGCGTGGGCGACGCGTGCGACACGTGCCCGGCGGCTGCGAATCCGGGCCAGGAGGATCAGGACCACGACGCAGCCGGCGACCTCTGCGACAACTGCCCGTCGGTCGCGAACGCGAACCACGAGGACACGGACGGCGACGGCGTCGGCGACGCATGCGACAACTGCCCGGCCGTCGCCAACCCCGGCCAGGAGGATTCCGATCGCGACGGCATCGGCGACGCCTGCGGCGCGCAGCGGCCCGTGTCGCTCGCGGTCGTCCCCGACGCGCCGGTGGTTCGCGTGGGCGACCACCTGTTCCTCCGTGCGATGACCACGTGGAGCGGCGGCGCGACCTCCGACGCGACCGCGTCCGCGACCTGGACCTCGTCGGACCCGTCCATCGTCGACATGGACGGATCCGAACCCGGCAAGATCTGGGGCATCGCCACGGGCGAGGCGGTCGTCACCGCGACCTTCGGCAGCCTGTCCGCCGACGTGCGGGTGAGGGTGGATCCTCCCGTGCTGGTCGCGGTCGAAGTGCTGGGAGCCGACGATCCCATGCCGGTCGGGACCACGCGCGCGCTCGTCGCGAAGGCCGAGTACAGCGACGGCTCCACCGACGACGTGACGCAGCGCAGCACGTGGACCTCGTCGGCGGCGGCCATCGCCGAAGTCACGCCTGGCCCGGGCGGCGGCGGCATCGTCACGGCGAAGGCGCCGGGGTCCGCGGACATCCAAGCGGTATTCAACGGAACATCCGGCTCGATGAGCATCACGGTCGCCGCGCCGGTGCTGCAGCGCGTCGAGGTGACGCCGGCGACGACGACGCTCGCGCTGGGCCAGCACGGGCAGTGGACGGCCGCAGCCTTCTTCTCGGACGGCACGCAACAGGACGTCCGCACGGCGGCGGCGTGGGCTTCCTCGAATCCTGCCGTGCTTGCTCCCACGGCGGTCGCCGGCGACTTCGTCGCCACGGGCGTCGGCACCGCGCAGATCACCGCGGTGCTGGACGGCGTTTCGGGCAGTGCGTCGGCCACGGTCACGGCGGCCGTCGTCACCGCGTTCGGCGTCACGACCGAGAACCCGAGCATTCCGGCCGGCACCTCGACGCGGATGCACGCCGTCGCGACCTACAGCGACGGCTCGACGGACGAGGTCACGGCATCCACCATCTGGAACTCCTCCGACTCGTCGATTCTGACCGTCGACTCCGGCGGACTCGCGACGGGCCTGCGCGAGGGCCAGGCGAACGTGCATGGCTCCTACGAGAGCTTCAGCAACTTCGTGGCGGTCGTCGTGACACCGGCGGAGCTCGTCTCGCTGTCCGTGACGCCCGACGGATCTTCGCTGCCGGTAGGACGCAGTCTCGTCTTCACGGCCCGCGGCGCTTTCTCGGACTCGACGCAGGCGGAGCTGACCACGGGCGTGTTGTGGAACCTGTCGGACACCTCGGTTGCGAGCATCGACACGGCGACGCGGACCGTCGTCGCGCTCCAGGTCGGTGAAACCGTCGTGACGGCCGCGGTCGGCGCCGTGAGCGGCTCGGCGCGGCTGTTCGTGACCGAGGCCGTCGTCGAATCGCTGGCGGTGACGCCCGAAAGCCCGACCATCGCGGTGGGCCAGAGCGTGCAACTGACAGCCAGTGCGCTCTACAGCGACAACCAGACGCGGGACGTCACGACGACGGCGCAGTGGGACACCCCCGACACGGCATTTGTGAGCCTCAACGCGGGGCGGGTCACCGGGCTCGCGATGGGCACGGCGGGCATCATGGCCACGGCAGGCGGCAAGTCGGCCGGCACGCCGGTGACCGTGACCGCGCCGGTCGTGACCTCGCTCGCGATCACGCCGCAGAACCCGACGCTCTCCGCGGGGCAGACCCTGCGGCTGCGCATGGACGCGACCTACAGCGACGGCTCGACGCAGGACGCGACCGCCGGCACGCAGTGGGTCTCGTCGACGCCGACCGTCGCTTCGGTCGCGACCGACGGCACCGTCGCGGGAGTCGCCCAGGGCAACGCGACGATCACCGGCACGTTCGACACGAAGAGCGCGGTTGTCGCCGTGACCGTGACGCCCGAAGTGGACGAGTGCTCGCAGGGCCTCGCAACGTGCGACACGCATGCGACCTGCACGAACACGGTCGGGTCCTACACGTGCTCGTGCAATTCGGGCTACTCGGGCGACGGCCGCGTGTGCAACGACGTGGACGAGTGCACCGCCGGAACATCGCCTTGCAGCGCGAACGCGACGTGCGCCAACACGCCGGGCTCGTACACCTGCACCTGCAATTCGGGCTTCACCGGCAGCGGCATCTCGTGCACCGACGTGGACGAGTGCGCCGCGGCCACGCCGCCCTGCGACCCGAACGCGATCTGCACCAACACGGTCGGCTCCTACTCCTGCGCGTGCAGCGCGGGCTACACCGGCAACGGGACGACGTGCGCCGACGTTGACGAATGTACGACCGGCAGCGCGACGTGCGCCTCGGACGCGACCTGCGCCAACACGCCGGGCTCGTACACCTGCGCTTGCCGGACGGGCTACTCCGGCGACGGCCGCGTGTGCACCGACGTGGACGAGTGTACGCAGGGCACCGCCGCCTGCGACGCGAACGCGACGTGCACCAACACGGCCGGGGCCTACACCTGCTCGTGCAGGGCGGGCTACACCGGCAGCGGGACGACGTGCGCCGACGTGGACGAATGCACGAACGGCAGTGCGACCTGCGACCCGAACGCCGACTGCACCAACACCCAGGGCTCGTACACCTGCGCGTGCAAGGCGGGCTACACGGGCAACGGAAGCACGTGCACCGTGGCGCCGGGCCTGCAGGTGACGCCGAACCTCCCGTCCACGCCCCCGCGCGGCCAGCTCACCTTCACCGCATCGGGCGGCACCGGGACGGGCTACTCGTGGTCGCTGTCGCTGAACCAATCGGGCGCCACCATAACGCAGACGGGCGACTACACCGCGGGCCCGGTCGGCGGCGTGACCGACTGGGTGCGCCTGCAGGATTCATCCGGAAGCGCAGTCAACGCGGAGGTGACGGTCGGTCCGGGCGTGAGCATCGGGCCCGCGTCGCCGACCGTGCAGACCCAGACGGCGATCGTCTTTTCGGCGTCCGGCGGCAGCGGCACGGGCTGGACCTGGTCGCTCCCGCAGAACCAGTCGGGCGGCACCATCCTGGCGGCGGACGGGACGTACACGGCCGGCATCACGGGCGGCGTCACGGACATCGTGAAGGTGTCGGATTCTCTCGGAAACGAGGCCACCACGAGCATCACCGTGTCCGCGGCGGCGCCGACGGTGCAGTCCGTGACGGTCGATCCGGTGCCGGACCTGGCGGTGGGCGCGAGCACCCAGCTCACGGCCCGGGCGAAGCTCAGCGACCAGACCACGATCACCCCGACGACCGGCGTGACGTGGGCATCGTCGAATTCGGCGATCCTCCAGGTGGACGCCGCGGGCCGGGCCACGGGCATGGCGGCCGGCACGGTGACGGTGACGGCGACGTACGAGGGCGTCCAGGGCACGACGACGGTGAGCGTTGCCGCCCCGAGACTGACCGTCTCGGGTTTCCCGTCGCCCGTCGGCGTCGGCGTGGCCGGCTCCGTGACCGTGGCCATCACCGACGGTCAGGGCACGCCCGTTGCCGGCTACCGCGGCTCGGTGCGGTTCGAGTCCTCCGACCCTCTCGCCACGCTGCCACCCGAGTACGCGTTCACCTCGGTCGACGCCGGCTCGCACACCTTCACGAACGGCGTGACGTTCCAGACTGCGGGCATCCAGACGCTGACGGTGACCGACATGATCGACAGCACCCTCACGGGCAAGCAGAAGAGCATCCAGGTGGACGCGCCGGCCGCGTCCTCGTTCGTCGTGTCGGGGATCCCGTCGCCCGTCGAGACGGGCACGACCTCGGACGTGACGGTGGAGGTGCGCACGTCGACGGGCGCGAGGGCCACCGGCTACATGGGCACCGTGCGGTTCACTTCCAGCGACACGTCGGCCACGCTGCCGTCCGATTACGGATTCACCGGGGCGGACGCGGGGTTCCACACGTTCGCGGGCGGCGTGACCTTCCGCACCACGGGCTTGCAGACGGTGACGGTCACCGACACGGTGCAGACGGTCCTCACGGGGTCGCAGTCGGGCATCGAGGTCACTCAGGTGGCGGCGCCGGCCGTCATGTCGGTGTCGGTGACGCCGGAGAACCCGATGATCCAGGTCGGCGGCCCCGGCGTGCAGCTCACGGCCACGGCGAACCTCGACGGCGGGACGACCGAGAACGTCACGAACACCGCACAGTGGAGTTCGGACTCCCCGGCCATCGCGATGGTCGACAACCTCGGATTCGTCACCCCGGGCGACACGGCGGGCACGGCCTGGATCACGGCGCAGTACGGAGGCCAGGGAGGCTCGACGCAGGTGACGGTACAGGGCGGCATCGGGCCCGGGCCGACGCTCATGTCGATCACGATCTCCCCGCCGACCGCGCAGATTCCGCCGGGCGCGGTGGCCACGTTCAGCGCGATGGGGACCTACAGCGACAACAGCACGGCGGACGTGACGATGCAGGCCATATGGGGCTCGGACGACCCGGCGGTCGCGTTGCCGGAGCCGTCGCCGGCCGGATCGTTCCGGGCAAGCATGACGCCGGGCGGCTCGACGATGATCCGGGCCTCGGTGGGCACGGTGAGCGCGACCGCGCAGTTCACTGTGTCGTCATTCTAGGGGCGCGGGCGCGTTCGGCACCGCTTTCCTGCCGGCGATGCTCCAGGCGGCTGGGCGTCCCGTGGGAAACGATCGGTTCGGGCAAGAAGGCGGATTCTGCACCATCCCGAATGCATCAGTATTGCCCGCCAAACGGCCTGGTGAGCCGCCGGGAATCATCCGGACGGGATTCCGAGCGACCTGGCAACCCACGGGAAACCATTCCGATGGCTCGCCAGGCGGCTTGGCAGCTCACCGGAAACCATCCCGATGGCTCGCCAGGCGACTTGGCAGCTCACCGGGAACCATCCCGATGGCTCGCCAGGCGGCCTGGCAGCTCACCGGCAACCATCCCGATGGCTCGCCAGGCGGCTTGGCAGCTCACCGGCAACCATCCCGATGGCTCGCCAGGCGGCTTGGCAGCTCACCGGAAACCATCCCGATGGCTCGCCAGGCGACCTGGCAGCTCACCGGAATACTTCTGTCCGGGTCGCCCGGTTGCAGTTGCGTCGTCCGGGCGGAATCCGACGCCCGGGGTTGCACCGGAAGCCGCTGCCGCCGTTGTTTCCTTTCCGGCGAGGGTGTCTCTACGTCTCGCGCAGCACCTGCAGTTCGCGATCCGTGATGCGCAGGCGCGCCGCCTGGGCGCGAGAGAGCCGCTCGAACACCAGCCCCGGCAGCCGTGGGTGCTCGGCGGCGACCTTGTCGAACTCCGCGCGGCTCAGCACGAACACGTCGGCGACCTCCTCCGCGAGCGCGTCCGCCGTGCGGATGCCCCGGTCCAGGAACGCGATGTCGCCGAAGAAGTCCCCCTCCCCGATGCTCGCCAGGTGGAAGCTCTTTCCGCTCTGCAGTCCCAGCACGATGCGCACCGTGCCGCGCCGCACCACGAACAGCTCGTCGCCCGCGTCGCCCTGCGAGAACACTTTTCCGCCCGCCTCCACGCGCCGCTCGCGCGCGCACCCGCGCAGCTCCGAGAGCGCCGTGTCGGGCAGCCCTTGGAACAGCTCGATCTCCCCCAATTCGAGGGGTTTTCCGCCGTGCCGGCCCAGCCCCGCCTCCTCCAGCAGCGCGTCCTCGGCCCACTCCAGCGCGTCGTCCGTCTCGGCGAACACCTTCAGGTGCTCCATGGGCAGGCCGACGTGCGCGAAGTAGCTCTTCACGTCGCCCGTCGGCAGATTCGCCGGCAGATCCGCGAACGCCAGCGTGCCGCCGGCCTCGTGGATGCGCGCCTCCAGAAGCTCCAGCGTGTGCGCCGCCGTGAAATCCACGCCCGTGACCCGGCGCATGTCCAGAATGACCACCTTCGCGCCCGCAAGGTGCGGCTCCACCTCCGTGTAGAGCTGATCCGTCGTGCCGAAGAAGAGAGATCCCTGCAGCTCGAACACCACGGTGCGCTTTCCCTCGCGCTCCAGCACCGCGGCCTCCGAGGGCGGACGGCGCTTCTTGGAGAAAACGCGGTCGCCGAACAGGCGCCGGCGCACGACGTTGCCGCGGATCTGGTCGCGCAGGAACAGCAGAATCGCCAGCGCGACGCCCACGCCGGCGCCCGCCACCAGGTCCACGCCGATGGCGACCACGATGACCGCCAGCACCACGACGAAGTCGACCACGGTGGACTTCTGGCGCAGCAGCCGCAGCGTGTTCAGGTCCACCATCCGCACCGCGACCACGAGCAGGATGCCCGCCAGCGCCGCCTTGGGCACCCAGGCGATCGCGGGGCCGAGAACCAGCAGGGCCGCCAGCGCGAACACGCCCTCCAGCGTGCTGGAGAGCCTCGTCTTGCCTCCGCTGTTGAGGTTCACGAGCGTCGCGCCCATGGTACCCGCCCCGGGCATCCCGCCCAGGAGGCCCGCCGCGAGCGTTCCGAGCCCCTGGCCGCGCAACTCGCGGTTGGAGTCGTGCCGCGTGCGCGTCACCGCGTCCAGCACCACGCACGTCTTGAGCGTGTCGATGGACAGGAGCACCGCGAGCATGATCGCGGGCGTCGCGGCCTCGCGCAGCACCGCCATGTCGAGCGCGGTCACGCCGCCCAGCCGGCCCACGAACGCGTTCCAGACGTCGACGGGCGACGCCTGCACGACGCCGACCACCAGCGGGTTGGACTTGCCGTCGGGCAGCGCGAGCGTCAGCAACTCGGGTTTCGCCAGCCATCCGACCACGAAATAGGTCGCGATGCCGCCCAGCAGGGCGATGATCGCGGCCGGTAGTGCTTTGGTGATCTTCGGCGCGGTCACCATGAGGATCACCGTGACGCCGGCGACCGCGATGGACGGCCACTTCCACGTTTCGGGGTGCAGCAGCGCGGGCCCCAGCTTTGGCACGCCCAGCGCCTTGGGAAGCTGCCCGAGGAAGATGTAGATGCCGACGCCGCTCAGGTAGCCGGCGACCACCTGGTAGGGCACGAACTTGATGAGCCGGCCGCCGCCCAGCGCGCCGAAGGCGAACTGGAGCGCGCCGGCGACCATGGCGGCCATGGCGATGAGCAGCAGCACGCTGTTGAGGTCGCGTGCGCTCTCGACGACGTGCGCGGTGAACGCGGCGAGCACGGCGGCGGCGGGCGCGCACGGGGCCGAGATGAGCCGCGGCGTGCCTCCGAAGGTCGGCGCGATGAGCCCGACGACCGCCGTGCCCAGAATGCCCAGGAGCGCGCCGGCGGGAATCGCCTCGGGGAACTTCTCGGCCAGCGGCGTCACGATGATGAGGCCGAACGCGATGGCGCTGGGAATCGCCACCAGCATGGCGGCGAGGCCGCCGAACACGTCGCCGAGCCATGCGGGTCCTGTCGCGGCGCGGGCGGGCACGGGGGCGGGGGCAGCGGCTGCCTGGGACATCGCAGACTCCGGTGGGCGCCCTCGCGGGGCGCCGGCGGGGAGCGTCGCGCGCGGCCGACAGGCTCGCAGGAAAAGCCGCGCGCGTCGCTGGAACCGAGAACGGGCGCGATGATAGCTCCCGGCAGGCGGGTGCTCAACAGCCCGCTGCGGGCGGGCGCCTCCCGGAAACGGCGAAGGGCCCGCAATCCGCGCCCGGCGCAGGGGGGCGCCCCGCCGCGACGGGCGACGCGGGCCTTCTTCATCCTTCATCCTTCATCCTTCATCCTTGATCCCTTGATCCCGCCCGCTCTGGTAGGCTGGCGGCCGCGGCACGACGCCGGAGGCGCAGCGAGCCATGCCGAGGCTGCGGGTGCTCGAAGGTCCGATGGGCGGGACCGTGTTCGAGCTGGAACCCGAGGGAAACAAGCTGGGACGCGACCGCGCCAACCACGCGGTGCTCGCGGACCCGTCGGTGGCGCCCCGCCACGCGCGGCTCTGGTGCCAGGACGGCGCGTGGATGCTGGAGCCCGTGAGCTCGCAGGCCTACACGTTCGTGAACGATCGTCCCGTGGCCCCCGGGACCACGGCGCGCGTGGCGGTGGGCGACACGCTGTGGCTGGGCGACGTGGCGCTCGCCTTCGAGGAGACGCCCGGCGCCCCCGACGACGGGGCGGAAACGCTCGCGGAGGCGACGGCCGCGCTGGAAGCCGCAGAGCGGGCACTCGCCCAGCAGTCCGCCGAAATCGCGCTCCTCCAGAACCGGCTGGGCCGGGCCGAGGAGGGGTGCCGGATGCGCGACGACTACCTGCGCCAGCGCGACGAGAAGATCAAGGCGCTGCAGAAGGATCTGACGCGCGCCATCGACCAGGTGTCGCGCCAGCTCATCGAGGCGGAAGTCGAGCGCATCCGGCGCCAGATCGAGGCCGAGGCGCGCAAGTCCATCGAGGCGGCGCAGCGGCGCATGCTCGAGATGGAGAGCCGCTACGTGGGGGTGCAGGCGCAGCTTGAGGCCTCCGAGCGGCGCCAGCGCGAGCTGGAGGACCAGGTACACGCGCTGGAGGCGCGCCTGGGGATGTAGCGCCGGCGCGCTCCGGGGCGCGGACGCGGACGCGGGCGTATACTCGGAGCATGACGTTCCACGGCCTCGCGCCCGCGATGCTCCTGGCCGCACCGCGGCTGGGCGACCCGAACTTCGAGCGCACGGTCGTCGTGCTGGGGAAGCACGAGCCCGGCGGCGCGCTGGGCTGGGTGGTGAACGGGACGCCGGTGGCGCCCGTGGCCGAGCTGCTGCAGGCCTCGGGGCTGGTGCCGCCCGGCGTGGTCCTGCCAACGACGCCGAGCTTCCGCGCCACCGCGCGGCTGGGCGGTCCGGTGGCGCCGCAGAGCGGGTGGGTGCTCTACCGGTCCGGCGGCGGGCCGGTGGCGAGCGCCATCGACATGGGCGCGGGGCTGGCGGCGACCGGCGACCCCGAGGCGCTGGGCGTGCTGATGCGGGGCGGGCCGCCGCGCGAGTTCCGGCTGCTCTTGGGCTACGCCGGCTGGGGCCCGGGGCAGCTCGAGAACGAGATGCGCGCCGGCGTGTGGCTTCCCACGTCGGTGGACCCGGCGCTCGTGTTCGCCGAGTCGCGGGAAGAGGTCTGGGACAAGGCCTACCGCGCCGCCACGGGCGCGTCGGCCGGCATGTTCGGCGGGCAGAACTGGGGCAGCGCGTAGGAGTCGGTGCGCGGAGCGTCGTGCGCGCGTCAGTCGGACCCGGGCGCCTCGGAGGCGGATTCGTCGGAGTCTTCGGGCGCATCCCCGGTCGGGGACGCGAGGACGACCGGCGCGGTTGCGCGGCTGCATCCGCCAAGCTGGCGAAACGGCATGTGCGGCGCTCGCGTGCCTCGTGGTCGGTCAGGGGGACTCCTCCCTCCAGTTTCGTGCGTCGTACGCGTTGCGGTTCCGCAGCGAGAACTCGCGCTCGATCTTGAACTCCGTGGGCCGCTGCTGCGTGAACTGCCATGGGACGAAATCCACGAGGAACGGATCGTCGCGACCCAGCGCCTGAATGGGCTTGCCGCCGAGGTACGGGTTGGTGCAGCCGCCGATCTCCTGGCAAGCGATGCGCGGCACCTCGGCATTGGGCAGAAACTCGTCCGACGTCCGGATGTCGCCGCCCGCGTTCGTCTCCTTCACCAACAGAACGGATCGCGAGTTCACGTAGAGGCTGCCCGTGGTGCCTCCGAGCCTAGCGCGGGACGATCGGTCCTCCACAGGAAGATCTGCTATCCCGTGATCGGACACGATGACGATCTTGGTGTTGTCGTAGACGCCGGCCTGCTTCATCCAGCGGAAGTAGTCCGCCGTCAGCAGGAGCGTGCAGCGCGCGCCGTTGAAATGCTGGAGCTCGCAGGAGTTGGAGAAGCCCGTCTGCCGCATTTCCTCCTCGCCCGGCTCGAGGCGCGTCTGCTTCGGTCTGCAGTCCGCGCCGAGGTAGTAGGGTTCGTGCGGCAACATGTTGAAGACGACGTTGAGCTGCGGCCGGTCGACGCCGGCGGTCGACAGGTCGCGCAGTGCGCCGAGCTCCGCCCATTGCTGGAACGTGGTCCCGGCCGACATGTCCATGAACGGCCGCCAGGGTCCTCGCCGCGCGAGAATCTCCTTGAGCGAGTAGGGTGCGGCTCTCATGAGTCCCAGCAGATACAGCAGATCGGCGTAGTTCGCATCGGAAAGCTGTTTCAGCGGCATTCCGTCCGCCTCGGCCTTCCGCCTGGCGACGCTCGCCGGAATGTGGACGCAACCGGCCTCGGGGACGGCGAGAGCGCTGCAATCGCCGCGCATCGTGAAGCCAAGGCCCCGGGGATTCAACAGCGTCGCATGGTAGCCCTTCGCCGTGAAGTTGCGGGGCAGAATGGCGTAGCTTTCTGCCGCCACGTCGCGCAACGGCAGCCCCCGCTTGTTCATCTCGCGCGGTGTGTAGTCGTATCCTCCGAGCAGCGGGTGGACTCCGGCGGCGCTGTTCCGACCCGCCGCGACGGTGTTCGGATACCAGGTGAAGCCGCTCAGCTCGCGGCGGAGGCCGGGCTCGCGCTCGAGAATCCCCTCGACGAAGCCGCCCATGAATCGATCGAGGAAGAGCACGAGCACGTTGCGCTGGTCCTGCGAATACCGCAGCAGCGGCCCGCTCGGCGCCGCACGCGCCGATTCCCCGCCTGCGCCGCCACCCGCGTCCCGGGACGCCGTCCACGCCGATGCGATGATCAGCGAGACGTTGACGACGCCAAGCCCCCAGAGGACTCTCCGGGAGCCTGCCCTCCTCAGCAGCACGAGCCCGCCGGCCAGACATGCGGCGACCGTCGCCACGTCCGCCGCCGCCCGCAAGACAAGCTGCGCCGACGCGATGGGGATCTGCTCGAAGACCAGGCCGTTCATCAACGGGTACCCGAACGGATGGACGAAGGAATAGGCCAGTGCAACCAGGAGAGAGACGAACGCCACGCATGCAAGGATGGCGCGCGCATGTCGGGTCCACGCTATCCCGTAGATCGCGGCCGCCACGTAGACGACGAGCACCGTCTGGTCGAGGCTGAGCGCGAGCAGGTTGTCGAGGTGGATGCCGATTTCGCCGGGCGACGTCAGGAACGTCGTGATGGGCAGGTGGAGACAGACCATCGACAGGATCGTGGCGACGGAACCGAAATAAACCGCGGACTTCGACGACGCCAGCCATTCGTCGAGCGGCCCGACGACCGTCCGTGGCACGAACGAAAGCGCAAGGGCCATCGCCGGACCGACCCGCGCCGCCGCGTGAGGGAGGTCGTCGATCCAAAGGAGTGCGAAGCCGCCCGCCAGCACGAGAAGCAGGGGAAGGGCGAGGCGGGCAACGGGACGGCCCGACAGCGGCTTCCATGCCGCCAGCGGTCCGGAAACCTTCCAGATGAACAGCACGTAGGCGAAGTACGCGAGGTGGGCGAGGCCGTGCCAGTCCGGCAGTTCTCCGAGGCCGTCCACCCACAGAAGGAAAATCAGATCCGCGGAGAAGAACAGCCCGAGGAGCGTGGTGCGCACGACCGGCGGGCCCATGACCGCGGGCCACCGTCTCAAGGCCCGCATCATCGCGAGCACGAGCAGCACGTGGGCAAGGTAGACGAGCAGGGTCTTTGTCATCGGTGTCGATGGAAGCGAGTCATTCGTACTCGCCGGCGAGGGTCCCTTGGGGCGTCTGCGTCCCGCCGCCGGCAAGGCGCGGCAGGACCTTGCGCTCGATCATGTTGCGCAACAGCGAGTAAAGGTTGTTGCACGTCCAGTAGAGGACCAGCCCGGATGGACTTGCGTAGAGCAGCAGGAAGAACATGCCGGCCATGACCAGCGCCCCGCGCAGACTCGACCTGTCCGTCGCGTAGATCGCCGCGGATGCGGCATTGGCGAGGGTCATCACGACGGGAAGGAGGTTCGCGCCCCACAGGAGGCCATCCGGCCGGTCCAGGTCGGCGATGGGGCCGAAGGATGCCAGCGAGAGCCACGGGAGCCAGGTGATGAATCGATAGACCGTGAAGAAGACCAGAATCTGGAGGAAGAGGTCGCCCGAGGAAAGAATCACGGACAGCGGGCCGTATCCGAACTGCCGGTGGACCGTTCGGATGTAGAAATGCAACTCGCGCCCTTTGAAGTGCGCCTTCATCCGCGCCGTTTCTTCCTTCATGGCGGCGAGTCTGCCCCGGGCGTTCCTGGATGCGCCTTCCATTTGGTAGTAGATCGGCAGCAGGACCGTGTTGAGGACCAGGCTGAACAGAACCAGCGTCCACCCCGCGCTCCATGTCGTGTAGTAGAGCGCCTCCCACACGGCCGTGTAGATGACCATCAGCGGCTGCATCACAAGATGGTCGAGCAGGAAGCTCACTGACAACGGAGGATCTCCTCGATTTGTCCGGCTGCGACGGCCGCCGCGCGCCCGAAGTTGTAGATCAGCGCGTCTCTCGCCTCGGCGATCCGTCCGGACGCGTGGCTGTCCAGCAGCCGGTCGACGCGGTCGGGCAGGGTCTCGAACTCGCCGGCAGCCAAGGGGATGATGAACTCCCGGCAGCGCTCCCTCAGCGTGCTGACGCCGCCGAAGAGATGACCCTCCAGTCCCCCGACGTCGACATCGTGTTCCACCACGATGACCGGCTTCCCGTGGATGAAGGCGAACTCGTGCTGGATTCCCGAGATGTCGCTCACCAGGATGTCGGCGCGGCGCATCGCGTCGGCAGGTGCCGGCGCGAGATCGACCTCCACGCCGTCGAGCGCAAGAACCTGCCCGAACAGGTCGGCCTGCGAGACCCTCATCTGCGGGTGCGGGCGGACGATGACCCGGTGCCGCCGGGCCATCTCCGCAACGAAGGCCGTTCCGAAGCGCTGGAACAGGCTCTGCGGACCCCAGCTCGGAGCAACCAGCACGGTCCTCCGGCCGCCTGCGTCGTCGGCAGGGATTCTCGTCTTCGCCAGTTCGTCGTAGTGGGGGAGCCCGGTCTCCAAGAGCTGCTTGCAGGGCATCTTCCGGATGAACTCTATCCTGCGGATGTTGCAGCGCACCGTCGGGCCGCAGCAGAGGACCGAGTCGAAGAAGTCGTACGCGTAGGGCCGGAGGAAGAGCGACTCGCCCAGTGCGTGTGGGATGTAGCAGTAGTGCCTGACCCGCCTGGAGCGCCGGAACGTCATCACGTCCAACTGGGGCGTGGTAGTGACCAGCATCGCGGCTTCGAGGTTGTTGAGGTAGGCATAGCCCACAAGTCCGGGAGGAATCTGGCGGTGCGTCGCCTGCGGCGGGAGCGGCTCGAACCCGCCCGCCCTCGGATACATGGTCACGTACGTCAGCTCGACGTTCCGGGCGGCAAGCGCCCTGATCACGGGAAGGAAGACGATCTCGTAGCGAGGGTCCTCCGAGTGGAGAACCAGACCGCACTTGCGATGCCTCAGGCCGCCGCGGCTCGCGACGAACTCGACGCACCGGTACCACAGGCTTCTCGCGGCGAAGAACGCCGACACGACCACGCCGACCACCAGGTAGACCAGCGCGCTGCCCGTTCCGGGGTCTATGTAGGCACTTGCCGGCGCGCCCCAGAGAAACACCGCCAGCGGCGCCATGACCGGCGCGACGAACCCGTGCCGCGCGGGCCGGCGCCCGAAGGGGCGTGGCGGAATCACGGCTTGCGCTCCGAAGACAGATTGAGCCTCCCCAGCGCCGCGCGCGCCAGCGCGACGTTGGAGTCCACCACCCTGAGAGCGGCGTCGTCGCACAGGCTCGCGATTCCAGTCAACTCCGTGCAGCCCGCGATGACCGTGTCGACTTCTTCGGCGCTCAACCGCGCGAGGACAGCGCCCAGGCGGTCCGCCTGGCCGCGTTCGAAGCTCCCGGACACCTTCACCGACGCGATGATCTCGTCCACCAGCTTCTGTTCCGGGGGAGTCGGACGCGCGCAGCGGAACCCGCGGCCAGCCGCCATCCGACCGTAGAGATCGCTCTGTGCCAGGCTCGACGACGTGAACGCCACCGCCGACCGCGCACCCTGGCTTGCGGCAATCGCCACGGTCTCGTCCACGATGTGCAGCACGGGAATAGGGGCGCCCCGGCTCCATCTCTCGAAGAGCAGATGGGCCGTGTTGCAGAGAACGACAGCCACCGTGGCACCCTGCGCGGCCAGCTCCGCAATGGTCGCCGCAATGGCTCCGGACGGATCGGTCTCCCCCAGTTGGAGATGGCGCCCCCTGCTGGGAATCTTCGAGTTGGCGTCGAGCAGCACCCGCGGGTAGTGCCAATCCTTCGTTGCACGCACCTGGCCATACAACGCCCGCAGGAACTCGACGGTTGCCCAGGGCGCCACTCCGACGACGCCGAGCGTGCCTTCCTCTCTGGGCCAGTCCACCTCGCCGCCCGGGGGAAGGATCCGTGGCATCACATCACCTCGTCGCCCAACGCAAACTCGTATATCCGCAGGCGGGTTTCCGGGTATCTGTTCAACGGACACGCCTCGTCGAACATGTTCTCGTCCCGCAGAAGCCTGAATCCCCGTCGGGCGAACATCTCCGTGTACTGCGCTACCGTCCGATAGGTTGCCGAGTAGTTGGACTTTAGATGAACCGACATGCGGTCGTCGATCTCGTGGCGGCCGGCGATGCCCGTCCCGTCCCGGAGCAGCAACCGCGTTTCCCGCCGGCAGAAGCCCGGCAACCGGGCAGCAAGCTCCTCGGCCTGCTCGTCGTTCATGTAGACGAACAACCCGGATATGAAGACGACGTCGAACGGCGCGGTCGCCTCGTATCGCTCCGCCGGACAGACGACGAACTCCAGGTTCTCCACCCCGCGGCGAGCGGCCTCGGTCCGCCCGATGCCTGCCAGCGCCCCGGAATACTCGACCGCCGTGACGCGGGCGGCGCCGCGCTCGACGAAACGGAAGGCCCACTGCCCGACCCCGGCCCCGAGGTCCAGCACGGTCTTGCCGTCCACGGAACCGAGGAATGCGAACACCTTCTCCGTCTCGAGCCTCGTCTTGAGCGCCAGGTTGGCGGGATCCTCCTCCAAGTTGGCGATGCTCTCGAAGCTCACGCAGCCGGCCTTCTGCGCCCGACCATCCCAGAACGCCTTCACCTTCGTCGGGTCGATCATGCCTTCTCCCTGCGGGCGGCCGCGGCCTCACGAGCGCGGCGTCCGCAACCCCAGAGGACCAGCCTCCGAGCGGAACCTGCTGTCGTTCGGCGTCAGGGCCATCACCCGGCTGTCGCACAGGAAGTCCAGGTTGAATTTCGTGAAGTCGTTCACGCGACCGTTGGGAATCGGCAGCAGGCGGACCCCCAGAGGCTTGTCCAGCGCGCACGAGAGCGCCGCCACGTCGAGCGCCACGGCCGCGATCTCCTCGGGGAAGCTCGCTCCCGGCACCGGTATCATGTCGAGCCCGCAGGCGCAGACCGCGGCCAGCGACAGCAGGCCCTCGACCGTGATGTGCCGATGGTTGTTCGCGGCGGCGAGGCCGCGGTCCTCGAGCACCGAGAACATGACGCCGTTGAAGCCCACGGCCCGCGCTCCGCTGGACGCCAGCGCGGTCCGGACGGCGTCGGTCAGAAACGCCGTGGCGAACAGGCTCGCATGACTCCCGGCGGGCGCCCCGACCAGCCGCTCGATCAGCGCGGCCACCGAGACGTTCTCGGAGGGAAGCGGGGCCAGCGACGCGTCGAGACCGCGGTACTCGGCACCGGACTCCTCCGCCAGCCGCTGGCCGAGGGCGTCCAGCCGCTCCAGCACTGGCGAAAGGACGTCCGCCAGCCGATCGCGCGCCGCGCCCAAGTCGTGCGGGTCCGGGCATGCGGACAACGCGTCGGCGCAGAGAGCCGCAGTCTCCAGCGCGAAGGAGAATGCCACGTTCGCGCCTTCGTGGCGGGAGAAAGGAAAGAACGGCGCGTTGGGCGGGCAGTTGCACGAGACGCCGACGCGGAAGTTGTCGAAGCCGTTGTTGCTTCTGCGCGCGACGTTCAGCACGAGGGTCGCGGCGTCGTGGGCGGCGTCGACGGCAATCCGCCTGCGATCCGCGAGAATCAGGTTCAGGAAGAGCCTGCCGAAACGCCCCACGGCGTCCAGCGCGGCCGCCAGCCGGTTGACGCGCGGCGCCGCATCGAGAAGGTCGACCGGCAGGCAGCACCAGCGCACGCCCGTGTCGCGGGCCAGCGCGTCCACCCAGCGAAGCCGCGAGAGGACGGCACCCTCCGCCTCTCCCTCCGCCCCCAGGGCCGGCAGCGTGAAGCGCTGCGTGCGCACCGGAATACGCTGCGCTGCGAAGGCCTCGCCCGCCGACCGGAGCAGACCGCGCACGCGCGTCTCGATCTCCGCCGTGGACATGCCGTCGAGGGGCAGGCCGATGGTCAGCGAACGGATCATGCGCGGCGGCTCCGCTCCATGAGCCGCAGGTAGTCGGCGGGCGTGTTGACTTCGAAGAACCCGTGCTCCCCCAGGGGTGCGGACCGGACGGGCGCCTGGTCGCAGGGCAGCGTCTGCCCGACGAAGAGGTTGCCGTGCTGCACGCAGACGCGCTTCCAGCGGCCCAGGATGGCCGGGTCGGAGATCTTGAAGAGACCGATCGCCTCGGGGTGGGACACGTCGCGGATGGGGCCCTGGTACGTTTCCGCGATGGACTGGTCCGGCCTGAGGACGCAGTGGATGGCGGACAGAGTCCGGTTCTCGCGCAACTCCGTCAGCACCAGATCGGGCTCGCCGGCGTCCAGGTGTTCGACGAGCGCCCGGTCGAAGAACATGTCGCCGGAAACCACGTACGTCGGCTCGCCGTCGAGCGCCAGGCCGAGGCTCATGGCATTGTTGGTCAGCGCCCAATCCTGGTTGACGACATAGTCGAGCTGCGGCGCCGACTCCATGATCTGCACGGCGCGGAACCCCACGACCACGACGACGCGCTTTCCGGCGAAGGCCTCGACGGCGTGCTGGAGGATCGTGCGGCCGGTGGCCGGGTGGCGGATGAGCACCTTCGCCATCCCGTCCACCTGGTGGCCGCGCCCCGCCGCGAGGATGATGGCCTGCCGGACCGCGCTCATCGCCGCAGCTCCTCGAGCGGATAGTCGCACGCGCCCATCTCGCGGGGAAAGCGGTGCTTGACCGTCTTGTACGGGTAGATATTCCCCGACAGCGCGCGGGCGACCACGTCGGTCCAGTCGAAGGAGTAGTTGGGACGCAGGCTCCAGATCTCCACCTGCGCGTAGCGATACCGCACGGCGGGCACGCGCCGCAACCCCAGCGCCAGCGCGACCTCCATGCGATGCTGCCCGTCCATCACCAGGTTGTGCTCGTCGTCGACGGCCAGCGGCTTGGTCCAGCGCCGCTCCC
>Ga0172369_10003864_pt1 | contig 19429 bp, 20 predicted proteins | sample LakKiv25m_FD_114539 | JGI IMG/M metagenome (GOLD analysis project Ga0172369, IMG submission 114539) | Freshwater microbial communities from Kabuno Bay, South-Kivu, Congo - kab_022012_11.25m | ecosystem: Environmental > Aquatic > Freshwater > Lake | place: Democratic Republic of the Congo...
AAAAAGAATTCACCTTGCCTTAAAAACTTCCCCAACTAAATTCAAACAAACATTCGTTTTAAAACATCTCAGAAACAGTGTGTACTAAAAGGGATACTTGACAGTATGATCCTCAAAACTGTCAAGAAAAATAATGTTTTTGACTACTATACCCGTTTCTTCAAAAGCTTCTCTAAACACCGTCTGTGCAGGGCTCTCTCCATCTTCCGACTTACCCCCTGGAATCCTATAGCGACCGTAGTAACCCGACCCCTCTTTTACACAGAGTTCTGTAAGGAATAATCTGTCGTGTGTAATTAAAAATATTACCCCTTCCCTCTCCAACGGTTTTTTTGTTTCTTCAAGCCTCTCTGTCATTTGGGTTAATTTAACACTAAATTAACAATTTTCCAATGATCTCCATAAATACCACGAGGCTACTGATCTATAAGGAAACCAATATTTAAGGGCAAACTTTGCCGATTTTAACCTATCAAACTTCTTACCGGTTACCTTTTCAAACCCTTTTTGTATTCCAAGATCGTCAACCGGAAAGATATCTGGTCGAGCAAGTGAAAACATTAAAAACATTTCAGCAGTCCAGCGCCCTATTCCTTTAACCACAACAAGTTCACTTATTAGATCTTCGTTTGATAATTTATCCAATTTATAAAGTTTTATCTCATTATTTATGACTTTTTTGGCAAGGTCTTTGACGTATTTTATTTTCGCACAAGAAAGACCAGCTGATCTTAGGTTTGCTTCTGACAGTTTTATTATCACGCCAGGTTCAATGTTCCCTTGACATAAAGAGTTAACCCTAGCAAATATTGTGGCTGCTGCTTTACCTGAAAGCTGCTGATTTGTAATCGATTCCAATATATCTACAAAATACCTTGATTTTGGGCTTTTCACTATCGTACAACTTCCCCACTTATTTATTAGCGGAGCAATATATTTATCTTTTAGAAGAAATTTTTCAGCTTCTTTCCACATTAGTGAATTCTAACAAAAAGTTAAACATAATTCGTCCCAAAATCCATTTCATTACCAAATGGTGTGAATAAAGACTTGAAGAAATAAAACTTAATAATCCATTCCACCCATACCACCAGGGGGCATGGCAGGCTCTTTCTTCTCTTCAGGAATATCTGTAACAAGTCCCTCAGTCGTAAGAACCATCATAGCAACACTTGCGGCGTTCTGTAGAGCACTCCTGGTGACTTTTACAGGGTCTATTACACCCATTTTGGTCATTGAGCCATATTCACCAGTAAGAGCGTTGTAACCATAATCAAAATCTTTCTTTGATAAAACTTTCTTAAGAACAATTTCCCCATCCTCTCCGGCATTCTTAGCAAGCCATTTAATGGGTTCTTCCAGGGATTCTTTAACTATATCGACTCCAATTTGTTCGTCACCTTTTTCGACTTTAATAGCTTTTACAGCTTCCGCAGCTCTCAATAGAGCCGTTTCTCCTCCAGGAACAATTCCTTCTTCAATTGCAGCCTTGGTTGCTCCAACGGCATCTTTTACTCTCTCTTTTTTATCGTTCAACTCAATTTCCGTTGCGGCTCCAACATTAATTTGTGCTACACCTCCGGCAAGCTTGGCGAGCCTTTCTTCAAATTTTTCTTTATCAAAGTCGGAGTCGGACGCTTGAATTTGTTTTTTTATTGATGTAACCCTCGCTTCAATCGCAACCTTATCCCCTTTCCCTCCAATAATCCTGGCATTATCCTTATCTGCCCAAACTTTGTCAGCACGTCCCAAGTCTGTTATTTCAATTGATTCAAAATTTCTACCGGTATCTTCACTAATAACGTTTCCGCCAGTAAGAGTTGCTATATCATCAAGTATTTCTTTTCTCCTATCTCCAAATCCAGGAGCCTTAATAGCCAAAACACTGAAAGATCCTCTAAGTTTATTGACAACCAAAGTTGCCAACGCCTCTCCCTCAATCTCGTCGGCGATAATAACAAGATTTTTACTAACTTTGACAAATTTTTCCAAAAACGGTAAAAGTTCTTGAATTGAAGTAATTTTCTTGTCAGTTAAAAGAATGTAAGGGTCTTCAATTTCAGCCTCCATTTTGTCTGGGTTGGTTACAAAATAGGCTGAAGCATAACCTCTGTCAAACTCCATTCCCTCTTTATACTCGATTTCAATAGTTAGACCTTTGCCCTCTTCAACGGTAACAACCCCATCACGTCCAACTTTATCTAATGCTTCCGCAATTTTATCTCCAATCTCATTGTCCCCAGCAGAAATCGAGGCTACTTGGGCGATTTCGTTTTTGCCTTTAATTGGTTTTGCCAATTTCTTAAGCTGGGTGGTTACGGCTTCCACCGCTTTTTCAATTCCGCGTTTAACTATCATGGGATTTGCTCCCGCATTCACCTTAACCATACCTTTTTGAGTCATAACCTGAGCCAAAAGTGTTGAGGTTGTTGTACCATCTCCCGCATTATCATTGGTTTTGCTGGCGGCCTCTTTTACAAGTTGTGCACCCATGTTTTCAAAAGGATCTGGAAGATCAATTTCTTTAGCAACGGAAACACCGTCATGAACTATATTTGGAGCCCCCCATTTTTTATCTAAAGCAATATTTCGTCCCTTTGGGCCGAGAGTGGTCACAACAGCCCTTGCAACAGTATCTATGCCAACCAATAAAGCCTTCCTTGCTTCCTTTGAAAATTTTAGTTGTTTTGCCATTTTTAAAAAATTACTTTGTTTCAATAGCTAACACATCCTCAAACTTAACAAATAAATAATCTTTATTATCTATCTTTACTTCATTTCCTCCCCATTTCTTATAAAAAACAATCTCGTTAATTTTTGTTGGTGAAAAGGCTTTGTGTCCATCCTGAAGAATTGGGCTACCAACCGCAACCACCTTTCCTTTCTGGGGTTTTTCTGAGGCTGTGTCGGGTAAGTAAATTCCTGAGGCTGTTTTGGTTTCTGCCTCTAACGGTTCTATTAATATGTATCCTGCAGCTGGTTTTAAATTTAATTTAGACATATTAGGATATTTAAAATAATCATCGGATTAGCATTCTAACCCGATGAGTGCTATTTTACGAACTTAGTTTATCTATGTCAAGTGCAACTTTTTAAATACTATTTTGCTCAAATTGATAGGGTGGAATATTGCCCGAGCAGGTTTAATCACTTCAGAAGTAAGTTTATCCTTCATGTATAAATATTGAGCTTTATATAAAAGCATTTCTATCAGATTAGTATTTCTCAGTTTCGAAATTGAAATACTGTTTCTAACTAGTTTTTTATCTAATGCGTATGGCCAATAATTAAAAGCCCACATATTTTTTGATATAAAAAGTTCGTATACCCGGTTTTTATTTATGACCGGTATAACTTGTAATATTTCATGAGCTGTGTAAAAATTTCTTTCGTTTTTACTCCAAGCAAGATTGCTTTCATCCAGCCACATGTTTAGGCATAATTTATCTTTTTGACTAGAGATTTTGGGTTTTCTTAAAGAAAGTCCAAATAAAATTAACAATAAATACGAAAATATTCTTGTACTCCACAACCTTCCTTTTTTGGTGATTATGAGAAAATCTATGTCTCCTCCATCCTTAGCATTATTCATCGCCAGGGAGCCGGTTATTCCAACCATTCTTACGTTGGGGATTAAGGAAAGAATCTTAGCGGCTTTTTGAGCTATCTTTAACTTTTTCTGGGAATTTCTATTTCTAATATCACGTTTGTAGATTAATGACTTACTACCTTTTACATAATAATAGTCATTATTATAATCAACCTCGACAGGTATTTCCGGAGAATTTTTTGGGGTCCATTTAACCAACTCTGAAAATGTTAGTGGGTATTCAAATATGTTGTGGTAATAAACAGAAAACTTTTCTAACGAATTCAGTTTTTTTCCCGGAAGGTTATTTTTCGAGGCAAGTTCGTGTAATAAAGATCTCATCTCACAGAAATGCCGTATTGCGCCAAAACCTGAGAGACCCCTTGGGCAACTGTTGTCAAAGCCTCAGTAGCTGTCTTGTCGCCAGCAACAACGGCATTAATAGCATCTTTAAAATAATTTGAAACCTGGGTGTTTATCCCCGTGGCACCATCAAAAGTCCTGCTCGCAAGATACCAGCTTCTGGCACCAGGTGCCTGTGTAATAATAGACCCCACAACGGGGTGGTTGGTTAATAATGATGACATATCTGTTCTTGGATACGGTTCTCCAAATGCCCTTATCGCAGACTCATTTTGATATAACTTTTGCAATGAATCAGTTGAGCTTATATAGTTCAAAAAACTCCACGCGGCGGATTTATTTGGACTTTTTGACCACACGCCTTGTGCCCAATATGTTGCGTAGGTTATATCAAGCTCATTCGGACTATCCTTGGGAAGCTGGGGGGCCGGGACCGTTTTAAACTTCAGATTAGGATTGGCCTGTTCAATCTCAAAAGCTCGCCAACTTGGAGCTAAGTACATTGCCAGCTTTCCTGCAGCAAAAGCTTGAGTAGATGTTGGTAGTGTTGTGTTCCATACACCATCAACAGAGGAAAAGTAGGTAAAAAACTTTAAAGCGTCTTCAGCGTTCTTTCCTACAGGATTTGTTAAATCTACACCATTTTGGATCATTAATAGTGCAATTATTTCTTGCCAATGATCAACATTTTCGGTTCGACCTAGGGCTGCCCCAGATTGAATTATTGTCCCCGACTCGTCTTTAATAGTTAATTCTTTTGCTAAACTCCTTAAGCTGTCCCATGTGGAAGGGGGAATTTTCCCAGATTTATCAAAAATGTCCTGATTTATATAAAGAGTTAAAGCATCATACCCAAGAGGAATTCCAACAATTGAATTGCCATATGATAGATCCGAGACAATGACTTGATAAAAAATTTTAGAATAATCAGCAGCCGTAATCAGTGATGAAGGAATTGCATCTAAATCCGTTTTAAACATTGGGACCCATGTGTTGTGGAAAGTAAAAATATCGGGCCCCTCACCCTTTGCAAGAGAATTTGAAAGTCTTTCGCGATAATCCTGGGGTGATTGATTAACGTAGTTAATTTTAATACCCGGATGCGCTTGTTCATATGAAGCAATAAGAGGTGAAACTATACTTACATCTTCCCAAAGACCCCACCAAGTAACATTTCCAGAAGTATTTTCCCCCCTACCTGACATAAATTTAAAAACAGCAAAGCCTATTCCCGCCAATAAGAGAATCCCTGCAAGAATAATAATAATCTTAGGAATTTTCTTTTTAGATGGAACGGTAACTTGAGGGGGAACCTGAGTCGGCGGAACCTGTGGTACAGCAGGGTTCACCAAAGAATTTTGATATATATTTGCTGGTGGCATATTACTTAGAAACTAGACTATATTTAAATGGTATCATATGCCTAGAATATGACAAGACATTTAGGCAAGAAGATGAAAAACAAAAGCAAAATTTCTTATAAAAAAATAGTTTTGAGAATATTAATCGGGATTCTGGGATTAGTGCTCATAGTTCTCATAAGTTTATCTTCATACTTAATTGTTTATAAGGATAGAGTTTATCCTAATCTATCAATTGCGGGGGTAAGTGTCGCAGGTAAAACCCAATCCGAGGCGGCAATACTGCTTTCCAAAAGTGTTATATTACCCAAAGAAATAAATTTAATCTATCAGGATCAAGTATTTAAAATAAGCGCGAGCGATATTAGTCTTTATTACGACTATCTAAAATCAGTGAGTAATGTCTATTATTTCACCAGAACCGACAATATTGTTAACGATTTAATCACTCGCACAAAGCTACTATTTGATCAAAAAAAAATTGGTCTAGCTATTAATTTAGATAATAACCAGCTTTCCAAAATTATTTCGATAATTGCCGGTCAAATCTCCATAGACCCAATTGAACCTTCTGTTTCAAAATCCGGCACAGGTGTTTTTGTTAGCAAGGGATCACCCGGAAGGGAGGTCGATCAAAAAAAATTGATTGACCAAATTACCTATAACATATCTCAAAATATTACCGAACAAATAATAATTCCTGTTGATAATATTGACCACAGTTTAGACAATATTCAAGCACAACATTTTGCCTCTCGCGCAGAAAAGTTTATAGATAAAAAGCTTATTTTGAAATTTGAAGATAATTATTTGTCTTACACAGATACTGATATATTAAAGCTTCTTGAACCAAATGGAGGATATAAAAATATCGAAATTCAAACGATTATTCAAGAAACAGCAGACCGAATTGAAAGAGATCCTCAAAACCCAAAGTTTGTATTTGAAAATGGAAAAGTAACTGAATTCCAACCCGCCCTCGATGGGATTAAGGTTGATTCACAGACTCTCAAAAACCAAATTGCAGAAAAATTGGACGAACTTTACCTTTCGTCCGAGAAATCGATTGAACTTACCATTCCCGTTGCAAAAACCTTACCTGAAATTACCATCGAAAAAGTTAACAATCTTGGAATAAAGGAACTTATTGGTCGGGGTACTTCGACATATTTTCATTCAATTCCCGGCCGTGTTCATAATGTTTCCCTTGCTGCAACCAGAATAAATGGCACACTAGTGAAACCAGGGGAAACTTTTTCTTTTAACCAAGTCCTCGGAGATGTATCTGCATTTACCGGCTATCAGCAGGCCTACATAATAAGCGGGGGTAAAACAATCCTCGGTGACGGTGGCGGGGTTTGCCAGGTTTCAACCACTCTTTTTAGAGCAGTCCTTGATGCAGGTCTACCCGTGAACGAACGTCAGTCACATGCTTATAGGGTTAGTTATTATGAACAAGGCTCTCCTCCAGGGTTTGATGCAACTGTCTACAGTCCATCACCGGACCTAAAGTTCACGAATGATACCCCAGCCTACATTCTAATCGAAGCAACTGCAGACACCAAAAATTATTCATTATCGTTTGATCTGTATGGTACTTCAGACGGAAGAATATCTTCATTATCAAAACCGGTTGTTACAAACGTTAGTGCCCCACCCGAAGATCTTTATCAAGACGACCCGACCCTACCAACAGGAACAATAAAACAAATTGACTGGAAAGCTTGGGGAGCGAAAGTTACTTTCAACTATTCCGTTAAAAGAGATGGCCAGGAAATTTACAATAAAACTTTCATTAGTAATTATAAACCTTGGCAAGCTGTATACCTACGAGGAACAGGGCCTGTTCAATAGTTTTGTTGTACAATACCTCTGTGGAAATTATAAAAATTAGTAAAAAGGCTGTAGATATTGCCGTTAAAGTGCTTAAAGAAGGGGGTGTAGTTATTTATCCTACTGAAACACTTTATGGTATAGGTGTCGATGCAACAAATACTAACGCCATTAGCAAATTAGCTAAATATAAAAACAGACCATTCGGCAAACCATATTCTATTGCCGTAATTAATCAAGAGATGGCAGCGAAATATGCGGAATTAAATTCTACTGCCGATAAAATATATAAAAATTTTTTACCTGGTCCATTAACAGTAGTCTCGAAAGGTAAACACCTACTTGCTCCCGGAGTTGAATCGGAAACAGGTACACTTGGAATAAGAATTCCGAATTCACCTTTGGTTATAGATATTGTCGCCAATCTTGGTAAACCCATTACCGCCACAAGTGCTAATGTCAGTTATAAAAAAAGGCCTTACAAAGTTTCTGATATTCTGGATAACATTAGTGAAAGGCAAAAGAAGTTGATTGATCTAATTATAGATGCTGGTGAATTACCCAAAAATGATCCTTCAACAGTGATAGATACCACTTACGATGATGTTGTTACGCTAAGGCAGGGTGAAATTAAGTTCAGCAATTCAGACTCAATACTTTCTCGGAGTGAAGAAAACACCCAAAATCTAGCAAAAGAACTATGGCAAAAATATGAATCCTATAAAAATAAAAGATCAATCATATTTGCTCTTCAGGGAGAAATGGGAACCGGAAAAACTCAGTTTACCAAGGGACTAGCTAAAGCAATGGGTATAAAAGAACTCATTACTTCTCCCACATTCGCTCTTGAAAATGAATACCATAACAATAGTATTAAGCTTTTTCATTTTGATGCATGGAGGCTGGAAAAATCTACTGAATTGGAGACACTTGGCTTTAACAAATTGATTAAAGATAAAGAGGTTGTGTCTATCGAGTGGGCTGAAAGGGTCGCTGACACAATACGTAAATTTGACGATGAGGCTGTAATTATTTGGGTAAAAATAGAATTCGGTAATAAAGATAACGAAAGAATTATCACTTGGATAAATATTTAAATGAAAATTTTAGCTATCGATACAAGCTGTGACGAAACAGCGGCAGCTGTAACCATAGACTGTCAAGTACTTTCAAATATTATCTGGTCACAAGCATCTTCCCATGCAAAATTCGGTGGAGTAATGCCATCTCTTGCTAAAAGAATGCATGAGGAAAGAATTGGCTGGGTAATAGATAGGGCTATTAAAAAATCGAAATTAGATTACGACAGTTTGGATGCAATTGCGGTAACAATCGGGCCAGGTCTTTCTATTGCCCTCGAGGTAGGAATAAAGAAAGCAAAGGAATTAGCTCTCAAATACAATAAAAAACTAATTGCCGTAAATCATATTGAGGCACATATTCTTTCACCTCTGATAACCTTGGGTCACCATAAAATACCAGACATACAATTCCCAAGTCTGGGGTTAGTAGTCTCAGGAGGAAACACTATATTAGTTAAGATTAATAAAATCGGCTCATACGAAACTTTAGCTCAAACAACAGATGATGCGCTTGGTGAAGCACTGGATAAGGCGGCTCGTATGTTAGGATTGGGTTATCCAGGGGGAGCAATTCTTGAAAAATTCGCACGTGATGGAAATTTTAAAGAATATAAGCTATCTATTCCAATAATTGGACAGGAAAAAAGACAGATATTTACATACTCGGGATTAAAAACCGCGATGATGCGTCTAATTAATAGTGAAAAATTAAAAAACAATGATGAGTTATCAAAAAGAAATATATATAATTTGGCAGCATCTTTTCAATTTACTGCATTTGAACATTTGATTCGGGTATGTAATTACATATTTGCAATTTTAAGAAAACAAGAATTAACAAACAATAATGAAATAGGTTTGTTGGTGGGTGGTGGGGTTTCTGCGAATATCGAACTCAGAAAAAGGTTACGTAAACTTTGTTCACCTTATAAAATTAAGCTTCTACTTCCCAAAACACAAAAACTTACGGGCGATAACGCAGCCATGATCGGTGTTTGTGCATTTCTCAATCCCAAATACATTAGTCCTTACAAAATAGACAGAAATCCAAACTTAAAATTAGACTAATTCGTGCTACAATACAGGCATGGATCCTCAATACGATCATCGCAAATTTGAAGGCGATATTTATAGAAAATGGGAGGAGTCGGGAGCGTTCACTCCCCAATTGGTTAAGGGTAAAACCCCATTCACAATTATTATGCCCCCTCCCAACGCTAATGACCCTCTTCATATAGGCCATGCACGCTTTGTAACGATTGAGGACGTGTTGATCCGATTTAATAGAATGAAGGGTAATCCAACTCTATGGCTTCCAGGAAGTGACCATGCCGGCATTGAAACTCAATACGTTTTTGAAAAGAAATTAAGAGAAAAAGGAAAATCACGTTTTGATTATGATCGAGACACCCTTTATAAAATGATATGGGATTATGTTCACGACAATACCGGTTTGATGGAATCACAGCTTAAAAAACTAGGTGCGTCTTGTGACTGGTCCAGATTTAAATTTACACTTGACCCTGAAATTGTCAAAATAGTGTATAAAACATTCAAGAATCTCTATGACGACGGTTTAATCTACAGAGGTGAGCGAATAGTTAATTATTGTCCACGCTGTGGAACCGCCTACTCCCAACTTGAAGTAGAATATGTCGAACGCGATGACAATCTTTACTATTTGGATTATGGTGCAGTCTCCATCGCAACTACACGTCCTGAAACCATCTTTGCTGACGTCGCTGTTGCAGTCAACCCAAAAGATAATCGATACAAAAATACAGTCGGATTAACCGCAAAAATACCGCTTATTAACCGCGACATACCGGTAATAACAGATAATCTTGTTGATGTCGAAGTTGGAACAGGTGCTCTTAAAATCACACCTGCTCATGACCCTATGGATTTTGAAATAGGCATAAGACATAATTTACCAATAATTTCTGTTATCGATGAGGGCGGACGAATGATTGGAACTCCTGAGAAATATATTGGCAAGAAGGCCGAAGCAGCGAGGGAAGAAGTGGTTAAGGATCTTAAAGACAAAGGGGTTTTAATTAAAATAGAACCCATTCATCACACCGTTGGTACATGTTATCGTGACCATGGAAACATTGAACCCTCAATTTCCAAACAATGGTTCTTAAAAGTCGAGCCATTGGTTAAAAAATCCCTCAATTCTATGAAAAAGGGTGAGATTAAATTTGCGGCTAAAAGATTCGAAAAAATTGCAAAAAATTGGTATAAAAATTTAAAGGACTGGAATATTAGTCGTCAAATTGTCTGGGGAATTCAAATTCCCGCCTTCCGATGTCAAAAATGTTTAGATTGGACGATCACGGACGGAACTGCTCCAAATGAATGTAAATCCTGTGGACACACAAAACTTATACAAGATCCGGACACCTTTGATACCTGGTTTTCGTCAGGTCAGTGGCCATTTGCAACACTTATGTCTTCTAAGCCTGGGGATTTTGAGTATTTCTATCCCACAAGCGTCATGGAAACTGCCTATGACATTCTCCCATTCTGGGTTATACGAATGATAATGCTAGGAATTTACAAAACGAAAAAGGTTCCGTTTAGTGAGGTTTTAATTCACGGTCTAATAAGAGATAAGGAGGGGCAAAAGATTAGTAAATCGAAGGGAAATGTTATCAACCCTATTGAAATGGCTGAAAAATATGGGGCCGACGCCCTTCGTATGGGTATTACCTGGGGGGCTTTAGTAGAAAATGATGTATCGTTATCGGAGGAAAATATTAATGCCCAAAGAAAATTCAGTAACAAAATATGGAATGCTTCAAGGTATGTTTTACAATTTTCAGAAAACGCTCATTTTAATGAAAGCTTCGACAAACATTTAAAACTAGTTGTAAAAAATACAACTAAATACTTGGAAAAATATAAGCTTAATCAGGCAGCTGAACTACTTTATTCCGAGTTTTGGCATTGGTTCTGTGATGAATGTATAGAAAATTCTAAAAAAGGTGAAATCGGATCAAAACAATTAAAATTTGGTTTAAGTGTATTTTTGAAGCTACTCCACCCATTTATGCCTTTCGTCACGGAACAAATTTGGTACGAAATGGGAGAAAAAGAACTTCTAATTAAATCTTCTTGGCCAAAAAAATAAGGACTACTAAATTTTAATTTAGTGGAGAAGCGGAAGGCGTGCTTGTAACACTAGGTGAAGACGACGGGGTTGCTTCCTCACTTAGTGGTGTTGCTGATGGTGAGGAAACTGGAATCTCAGTAGGAACTTCTGTTGGAATTGCCGTGGGGGTTATCACTGTAATAGGATATTCCGACGTCTTTGTTGAAAACTTCGACCAAATCATATACCCACCAAGGGCTAAGATCCCCAAAAGTAAGAGGATTAGCGCAATCAACAAAAGAGGTGATGATTTCTTAACTTGTGGGGGCGGGGGTGGGGCTACAGTAGAAACCTTATCCACCACTGGTGGGGCTGTTTCCTCGGTATTAATTACAGGTTGGGGTTGGTCTGGTGGTACCTGCGCTGTTTCAAGAGGTGTGTTTACCTCGGGCATGGAAGGCATTTCTGATGCGACTGGCTGATCAACTACCGGATTCTCAACTGGCATACCAGACGTATTAATATCGGTATTTTCCCCTTGCGGCACTGGTGTATTTGGGTCCATACTTTACGATAGCATATGTCATCATCGATGGTCAACAACAACACTAAACATCTACTTATGAGTGTTGTTGCTTTAATTCTTATACTGTTAAGCTTAGTTAACCTTAAAAATAATACACATTCTTCAAATAAAGTTCTTGGGGCAGAAATTTATGTTGACACAGACATCTTGTTCTGGAGCAACTTTCTCAAGAATAATCCGACATACATACCGGGTTGGGTGGAATTAAACAATTTTGAAGTGGTAAAACAAATTGACCCCAACTATATCTACTAAAAAAGGTTAATTTTATTCTTCTGGGTTATTTTTGTCCCTCTTTTGAAGCATCGTCACTCTCCGTAGCTTGTGTTTCTGATGTATCTCCAGTAAGACTTTCTTCTCCACCCGCTTGAGCAACTTCACCTTCAGTGACCTCTACTGGGGGTTCGACGACCTCTTCTTTTTGAGGTGGCTCAACTTTTGCAACAATCTCATCCAAATCAGACTTAATTTCTACTTTTGATTTGTCATACTTAAGATCCTTAATCATAATTGCCTGATCAACTTCAGTAAGAAGACTTGTATCTACCTCAAAACTCTCAGGAAGATCTGTTGGGAGGGATTCAACTGAAACTTCGTTAATATACTGTACGACAGTACCAAGTGCTTGTTTTTCGGCTGGTGACTCCCCCACCAATTCAACGGGGATATCGGCCTCAACTTTTTCTTTAAGGTCTACTTGAAGAAAATCTACATGAACAGGTTCGTCACTAATAGGGTTTAGCTGAAGATTGTGAATAAGAACAGGTTTTTCTTCACTACCAACTACAAGCGTCAGAAGACCTGTCTCACCTATTTCCTTATATATATTGGTAAAATCTTTTAAAACAACCTGCACAGCTTGAGACTTAACTTTTTTACCATATACATTACCTGGCAAAATACCTTCTTTACGAAGATTTTTTACCTTTCTCCCTTCAATCGCCCTCTTTTCTGCCTTCAGTTGTGTTTTTGCCATTAAAGTGAAAATCTAGCGAACAGATCACGAGTCAACGTTGTATTATATACGTACGTTCCATCATCGGTCAAGGTAAAGTTGGGCAATGATCCCAGAATGCTTATCGGTGTAGTAATTTTGACACTAAGAGGATAACCATCTACCCCTGCTTGTTTTCTAAAATATAATTCATATAGATTAAGCGATCCTTGTGTTTTTGTAGTCCAAGAAAATATTAGATTTTTTGTTTCACCTCCCAATACTTCGAAAATAACACCTATTTCTTTACGCCCCTTGGAGTTAGTAATGTCATAATTAAGTGTTTGGGTACTTTGCCCAAAGCTACTTTTCACACTAATATCAGTTGTGTTTTCGGGCACTAGTAGCCTAATATACGACTTATACCTTCCCGACGGACCTAAACTTGTATTAGCACTGTTTTCTAAAGTTAAAGTCAAATATTTATTAATTGAATCTTTATTCATGTTAATATCCAAGTCAACCTTCCTTTTTATAAAATAGTTTGATTTGTTTACACCGACATTCGCTTCTACAAGGGCAACCAGATCGGGAATACATTCGTCTCCACAAGAAGGAATAAACACTGCACCATCCCAACCCAAATTTCTCATCGCTGTCTGAAATATCATATCGTGCATATAAACCTGAATATGTCTTTCTTCAAGGCTTTTATAAAAAAGTTTTAATACAGATACCTGCTGACTAGGAGACAAATCTCCCGCTCCGGTAAGAATAGATCTGGATAAGGCTGTCAAAAAACTTGCTTTATTGTGTGTACCCGGGAAAAAATTATCCTCAACTTCGGATTGAACTTCTTCATATAAATTTTCCGACGTAATGGTCATACTATAATCAGGTAAGTTAATCGGGCCGCTAACTTTCAAAAAATCCTTAACCGGATTTAGGTCCAAGGAGATTACACCATCAACTTGCTTATCTGTTTCTTTGTCCAAAAACCATTCGCCACGTTTTGCAGATGTAGGAAAATCTGGATCCCAGTTTGAATCCCGAAACCACCAGTTTGCCTCACCCAAATAGTCTCTAATTGGTCCAGGCGGCTCTACATGACCTTTTAGTTGACCATCGGCGGAATATATGTCACTTATCACAAAATCGGACAAACGTCCTTTATCAAAAGTTAATAACCCGTATGACCCTATAAAACCACCAGTCGGCCTTAATTCCATATTATTTTCAAAAAGAAGTAAATAAGTTTTGCTTTGATCCCTTCCTAAGATTTCAGGAATTTTATTTTCAATTGCGATAAGTTCCGATACTAACCTTGTATATGACGAAAGATCAATCTTCGAATCAATTATCCCGGCTACAAATACACCCTCTTCTTTAGCAAACAAAGTTTCCTGTTGTAGCTCGGTTATATTTAAATAAAAGGTGTTCAAATTTCCTGCTGATTCTTCAATTAAACTTCCGATTGAGTATGGGTAATTTCCTAACACACTACTTAATATTTTTCCCCCCGTTTTAGCAAGCGGAATTGCACTTATACCAAGATCTGACAATTTATCAACGGAGTAGGAAAAAAATTCAGTCTCCCTATAGAAAGTTCCCACTAGAGGAGTGTGCTTTAATATTCCACTTTCAAAATTCCCTAGTTTAGAAACAGCTTTGTTAAGGTAAAGGGTTTTTTCAACCAGACCGTCGCGTCCAGATAAAAAGAGCCGGTAGGATAGGTAAGACAAACCAATATTAGTAACGGCAGTAATTATCGGAAATATAATTATTAGTAGTAATAAAACAAATATTGGTTTAAATTTATTTAAATTTTTTTTAGTTAAGTTATTATTTATTTTCATCGGCTGGGTTATTTTTTTACGAGAATAATTTTTGGCTGGCTGAGACCGTATCCATTGATACGTTTCAGTTAAACAAAAGTTCAAATCTTTTCCCAATCTTTGGACCTCAATATTTTTTGGTAATGAGACCTTCGCCTTATCTGAATTTGTAATGTATTTAATTTCACCAACAAGTGTCTTGTTCGATTGCCAAAAAACACTTGAGGAGGTATCAGACCCTAAAAGGGAAACTTCCTTACCATACGGTCCAAATGCAAAAAGCCATTTAACAATTTGTTTTGCTGCATCACTAACAAAAATTGGATAAGTTACATCACCAACTGGTGGCGAAAAAATTCTATTGTCTATAATCTCTGATATGTAGTTGGCAATCTTGAGATCGCTTCCCAAATCAATCCGGGGACCAACTAAATCACCCACATATATTATTCCCATATTTGGGTTTGTCTCTAAATTAAAAAGTTTTGTTTTTTCGTAAATTTCATAAGGAAAAACGAAAATGGTTTTTTTGCTATTGTAATTAACGTTCTTTACAAATACACCAAAATCCTTTAACACGCTTTCTTTTGAAAGAAAACCGAATAATACAATGTAATATTGAAATACAATATTATTGGAGAAAGATTTTATGTCTATAATACTGAATCTGTTTTTGGCAGCTATATTGGTAGTTCTAGAATACCATCCCTCAGTGTCCTTAGTTACAATATTTATGTAGCAATTATTGGCCAATAAATTTTCAAGTACATTGACTGCCAAAAAATTTGGTTCGGAATAGAGGCAAACCAAAAACTTTTCTGATGAGTTCATGTCATTCATAATTTTACCGCAATCTAAATTATTTCATTTAATGTAAGTTTGTGCAGGAATATTTGTTTTCAAGTTAACTGTTGTCTACTCAAATTTTTATGATTTAAAAGGTACGTGAAATTTTCACAGAATTTATCCCGAACAATATTAGTGTCTATCAAGCTCCTGATTTACAAGTAGGTCGGCGTAGGAATTATTTTCCCGACGGGTGTGTCTAAAAATTATAGACTTACCAGTTTGAGAAATTAATTTTTTAATATTAAAACTTAGTTCTTGTAAACGTGGCATTTTTATTTTATATAAACCATTTAATTGTTTAACTACAAGTTCTGAATCCAAATAATACAATACGTTATCAGGCAATGATTTATCTTTAAAGTTTACTAACCAGCTTAGAGCAAGTATGACCCCTTGATACTCCGCAACATTATTCGTTTGTATACCTAAAAATTTAGACTGCTTTTCAATAACTTTTCCTTTATGTTCCGATACGAAACCGCAAGCGGCGGGTCCGGGGTTTCCTCTGGCACCACCGTCAGAATGTATTATAAGGATGTCGTTTTGCATGAGTTAGTTTAGCAGATATACTAACCATTTTCCTCTGAAGAAACTGTTAAAAGTAATACTAAAATAAATAAATTTTGCTGAATAGTAAACCAATAATGATCAAAAAGTCCGGTAATTAAAATAAAGTAAACCAGCAATGTTCCTATCTTATTATTTAATTTTATATTGATAGAGTTAATTTTATAAAACAATAAATATAGTAAGACAATACCAATGATTCCTGTTTCTGAAAAAATTAGTAAATAAATATTGTGAACAGGTTGAAATAGTCTGTTGCCATCTAAGGATGATGTAATGTTGTTTTCGTTTGGAATAAAAGTGTTTAATCCAACACCTGTTATCCAATTATCAGAAATAATTTTTCCTGAAACATCTGCTAATTCGATTCTTTCTTTATAACTTAGAGGAATCTTAATACTTGAGTTTATAAACAATTTTGAAAATAAGGATAGAAAAAGACTTAAGGCAAAAAGGATAATAAACATGGTCGTATACGTCTCTTTTCCAACAAGGAATCTTTGAAATGTAAGGTATATAAACACACAGACAACTAATCCCAAAAATACTGATGTTGATACCGTAAGAATCAGGGCAACAATTATTAATATAAATCCAACTATTTTAATAAACTTGTTTACGTTAACTTTATTAAAATACAGGTATATTAGAGACAAACCAAAATAACCAGCCAATGAGTTTGGGTGCGGAAATGTCGAGTATGCCCTTAAAAAGTTTTTTCCAAAAACATTAAAAAGTGCAATCCCGGGAGTAAAAATTGAAAAACTTCGTTCACCTAAATAATATAAAACACCACCCAGAGTCTTTCCGTTAATAAACTGTAAAATTCCAATTACCGAAAAAGTAAGCAATGAATAAAACAAAGTTTTACTTACGTCCTTCTTAGTAAAAACGTCGTTTCTTTGTTTTAAATAATAAGCAAAAACCAATAGTTCAACTACCTTTAACCACTTAATAAGAGAAATAGCAGTAAAACTGGAAAATATGGAATTAACACCAACAAACAACAGTAATACCACTATGTAATTAAAGTTTTTCCTGATATCTGAAAATATTCTTTTCCAAAAGTTAATAGCCCAGAATATAAAAAGTGATAAAAATAAAATGTCTGTAAAATATATTGATGGAGCCAAGTAATCGATACGTATTCCAAAGATAAATGAAAATTGTGGCCAATAATGAATCGCAAGTTGTGTAGGAAGAAGAAAAAGAAGTAGTAAATTTAAGTTTCTCTCAATAATTCTTAATTTTGAAATCACTTTTTGGGACTGATTATTAAGTATCTTTCCTCCCCTTCGCCTTCAGAAGTTGTTTCAACCTCTTTATTCTCCGCCAAATACAAATGAATAACCCTTCTCTGCCAAGCCTTTAAATTATAAAGACTTTGGGGTTTTCCCATCTCAACTGCTCTATCTGCTGAAGTTGATGCTAAGTTTTTTAAATACTCCTCCTCTTTTTCTCTGTAGTCTCCAACATTCAAAACAATTTTTTCCCACTCACCGGTTTCCTGCTTAAAAAGTACCGCTATTACATTTTGAATACTCATAAGGGTTTCTCCCCTTTTTCCTATTAAAAGACCTGTTGCCTCTCCAGCGTCAATATCAACTATATAAACATGGTCCTCTTTGTTAAAATCGATGGAAACTTTAGCATTGGCTTTCATTAAGGAAAAAAGTTCCTCACAAATTTTTTGTAATTTATCAGTTTTATCTTTCATATTTTCTTTGTAATTTTAGATTTTAACAGGTTTATTGTGGGCGTCAAACTCCCCCATCCAGACATACTTACTTGTTGCCAAACATTAATCACTGAAAAAACCAGCCAGTATAGAGCAAGGCCTGAAGGAAACTTCAACCCAAAGATTAAAGTCATCAGAGGCATCATATATGTCATAGACTTCTGCATAGCGACTTGTGTGTCATCAAGACTCCCCTTAGACTTCTTGGCAATTTTTTGTTCCTGGCTAATATATGGGCTGGTAATTTTTACTGAGATAAATTGAGCAACGGTTGCAAGGACCAAAAAAAGTCCTGGAATTCCAAAAGGAATTCCCGGAATACGGAAGGTATCGGGTTTGGTAATATCAATATAAAAAAATTGTGTGTTTAACGACTGCCCGTCCGTAAACTTTAAAGCAGGGTAAAGAAGGTCATTAAGTTTTCCTGAGGCGATATCTGAACCCGACAAAGCTGTCGTAAATACATTAAAAAGAGCAATCAAAACAATAAACTGAAGTATATAAGGTAGGCATCCTGCTGTAGGATTAATTTTATTCTGCTTATAAAGTTCTGCCTGCGCTTGGGAAAGTTTCATTTTGTCGCTGCCGAATTTTTTCCTCAACTTGGAAAGTTGCGGTTCCATTTCGCGAATCTTTTTCATTGATTCAAGATATGGCTTAGTCAATGGTCTAAGTATAAAAATGAGAGCAATGCTAAATAGAATAATTGCAATTCCAAGATTCTGTCATAAATATTTATAAAAAAGAATGAGCCCGTTTGTTAAAGGCTGTACTAAAAGCAATGTAAAAATATTTCCCATATATAGTTATTTAACCGGATCAAATCCGTATCCTCCCAACGGATGACATTTAGCAATTCTTTTAATCCCCATCAAAATCCCTTTGCTAAATCCGTATTTTTCCAAGGCCTCTATTGTATACTCTGAACACGTCGGTGTAAAACGGCAAGCATTTCCAAAAGATTTAGTCATTATTGGAGATATATATTTTTTATAAAAACTTAAAATAAAAATGGTTATTTTATTCATATAATAAGACCTACACTTCTGAGAGAGATACGAACCTCTTTCATTATATCGGTCGTTGAAACTCTAGATATGCTTGTTTTTGCCAAAAAAACAATATCATATCCTTTTTCCAAATCTATACTGTTTATTCTTACCGCTTCACTCATGGCTCTTTTACATCTGTTTCTATCAACTGCTTCTTTGGCTATCTTTGTAGAGACTATAAAACCAAATCTGCTGGGGTTCTCGTCGGCACGCTTCAAGTAAGCTATTCCGAAATTTGTAGATTGGAAAACATTTCCATCTTTCTCCACTTTAGCAAAATCCTCTGATCCGGTAAGTTTAAATTTCTTAGCAAGCATAAATTATAGAAGTTTAAGCGGTAAGGTTTTTTCTCCCTTTTGCTCTTCTTCGTTTTAAAACATTTCTCCCGGTTTTAGTTGCCATTCTGGCTCTAAAACCGTGGGTTCTAACTCTTTTAACTTTGCTGGGTTGATAAGTTCTTTTAGTAGACATGGTGATTATTATACGCGAAGTGTGTAGATTTCGCTAGCTCAAATTATAAATTAACAGCAATTGTTTGACAAT
>Ga0172369_10003865_pt1 | contig 19424 bp, 24 predicted proteins | sample LakKiv25m_FD_114539 | JGI IMG/M metagenome (GOLD analysis project Ga0172369, IMG submission 114539) | Freshwater microbial communities from Kabuno Bay, South-Kivu, Congo - kab_022012_11.25m | ecosystem: Environmental > Aquatic > Freshwater > Lake | place: Democratic Republic of the Congo...
GGGAAAAAAGGAATTGATAAAAATACTATCGACGATGTTTTAGCCAACACACCTATCGATGAGGAAAAAACGGCAAAGGAACTTTTGGAAAAAAGATTCTATAAATGGGAAAAATTAGAACCAAAACTTGCAAAACAAAAAAAGTTCCAATATTTGGCAAGTAAAGGATTTTCTTGGGAAGTGATCGAAAAAGTAGTCTTAAAAAAGTAGATTTCGCTTGTTACCCCAATAGCTTCGTGTTAAAATATACTTCAGAGTCAAAGAATATGGTTGAAAGAACTCAAATTATAACTTCTTTTGCCACAGGCCTTAGTTAAGAGACCTGACTTTTCTTTGATTAAATAAATATGAATACACGCGATGAGTATGTAGAAAAATTAGCCAAAGTGGCGAAAATGACCCCAGATGAGGCAAAAAAGGTGCTCTTGGATGAAATCCAGAAAGAGTTGACGGGGGAAGTTGCCAAAAAAATTCGGGCTGCTGAGGAAAAGATCAAGGAGGAATCTCACGAGAAGGCAAAGGAGATTCTTCTTGATGCAATGAAGCAAGGAGCAACTGCCTATACTGCCGAGTACACAGTTTCTTCTGTAACTGTTCCCAATGAAGATGTTAAAGGTCGGATTATTGGTGCAGGAGGTAGAAACATCAGAACTTTCGAAAAAGAGGCTGGGGTTGAGATAGAAATAGACGAAACAAATGAGATTAGACTTTCTTCATTTGATTCTGTTAGGCGTGAAATTGCCAAACGGGCTTTAGAAATATTAATAAAAGATGCCAGAATTCAGCCTTCCAGAATAGAGGAAGTGGTTCATCAAGTTAAGACTCAAATGGAAGAAGTGCTTTTGGAAGAAGGAAAAAAAATTACCCACGAGTGTGGTGTTTATAACCTTCCGGTTGAGTTGATGCGTATGATGGGACGGTTTAAATTCAGGACTTCCTATGGTCAGAATTTAGGAATTCACACAATTGAAGAAACAAAAATGGGTGTTGCGATTGCTCAGGAAATTGGGGCAAACGCTGATATTGTAAGACTTGGATGTTTACTTCATGACATCGGTAAGGTTGTAACAAACGAGGACGGAAATCACATTGATCTTGGGGTAAGTTTACTTAAAAAATACAGTATTCCTAAGGAGGTCATATCTTGTGTAGCCGAACATCATGAAGACCGTCCTTTTTCTAGCAACGAGAGTGTAATAGTTTGGATGGCTGATGCAATTTCAGGTAGTCGTCCGGGTGCTCGCTATGAGCCTCACGAAGATTACATCAAAAGAATGGATGTAATTGAGGAAATTGCAAAAGGTTTTCCAGGAGTAGATATTGCGTATGCATTTCAGGCGGGACGAGATGTTCGTGTTATAGTCAATCCAGACGAAGTAGATGATGACAAACTTACTGTTTTGGCCCGTGATATAGCCAATAAGTTGGAAAAAGAGGCAGAATATGCTGGGCAAATAAAAGTTTCAGTGATCCGTGAAGTGAGGGCAACAGAAACAACGTCGGCTAAATAAATAATTTCTTGACATTTATTAAAACTTGCCGTATTCTTGAGGCGATATGACAAAAACAGAACTTCTTGATCAGGTTGCAAGAAAAGCCCACCTAACCAAAAAGGCTGCAGAAGAAGCCATTGATGTTTTTCTTGATGAACTTGGCCGTGTTCTTAGTAAAGGTGAGAAGGTAGTTCTTTCAGGATTTGGTACTTTTAGGGTTATTTCGATGAAGGGCAAGACAGTTAGAATTCCCAAAACAGATAAAATGGTTACGATTAAGACTCACAGACTTCCCAGATTTACTCCAGGTAAAAAATTAAAAAGACAGGTTAGTAAGTAATTATTAATTTATAATTATTGGATGGTATACTCTAGCTATGGACCGTGCGATTATTGTCGATGGTTTGGTCAAAAATTTTGAGGTTACAGAAAAAGAACCAGGTTTATCCGGTGCCTTTAAATCATTATTTTCTCCAAAGAAGAAAACTGTTCATGCTCTTCGTGGTATCTCTTTTGCAATTCAACCGGGGGAGCTTGTGGGTTTTATTGGACCAAATGGCGCCGGAAAGACAACAACATTAAAAAGTTTGTCTGGACTTTTATATCCTACCTCAGGTTTTGTTGAAGTATTGGAATTTGATCCTTGGAATAGAAACCCTGAATTTTTAAAACAAATATCGTTAGTGATGGGTCAAAAAAATCAACTTTGGTGGGATCTTCCGGCAATTGAAACTTTTGAGTTAAATCGTGCGATTTATGATCTTCCCAGGCGTACCTATAATGAAAACTTGAGGGAACTGGTTGAGCTTTTAGAGATAGAAAAATTATTAAATATTCCGGTTCGTAAATTGTCTTTAGGTCAGCGGATGAGAATGGAACTAACCGCTGCATTACTTCATAAACCCAAGGTTTTATTTTTAGACGAACCAACCATAGGTTTAGATATTATTGCTCAGCAAAAAATTCGCGATTTTGTATACGATTATAATTTGAAATCTGGAGCAACAATTCTTTTAACGTCGCACAACATGGATGATTTAGTCAATCTAGCAAGACGTGTGATTATTATAAACAATGGCAGAATTCTTTATGATGGGGCGTTTGAAAAATTAATTTCGGATTATGCTCCTAATAAGATTATTAAAGCAAGATTGTCAAATGAAAAAAATATTTCAGATTTAGAAAAAATTGGAAAAGTTAAAAAAATATCATTACCCGAAGTGGTTATATCCGTTCCACGTTCAACAGCAGCAATCGCAGCTTCCGAACTTCTTCAAAATTTTCCAGTAGACGATCTTACGATAGAAGAGATACCCATAGAAGAAATAATTAGAAAAGCGTTCAAGGGCAAGTCTCAAAAATGAGAAAATATTTAACTATCTTCAGAATTTCTATTGAAGAAGAATTCGCCTACAGATTAAACTTCATCCTTTGGAGAGTCAGAAATGTATTACAGATATTTTTGACATATTTTCTTTGGAGTACTGTTTATTCTGATTCCACAAGAGAAATATTTGGATATAATCGAACGAAAATTTTGACATATGTTTTTGGAATAATGGTTGTTAGGGCACTTGTCTTTTCTGCCAGAGCAATGGATGTTAGTAATGATGTGGCAAATGGAGACCTTTCCAATTATTTGCTAAAACCAATAAAATACATTAAGTATTGGTTCACAAGAGATCTGGCAAGTAAAACACTAAATCTTATTTTTTCTATTTTTGAGTTTTTATTACTTTTCATTATTTTAAAACCCCCTTTGTTTTTACAAACAAATTTATTCTTATTATTAGCATTTATTTTAAGTATTGTTTTGGCGATTCTAATATATTTCTTGATACTTTTTCTTTTGAGCTCGATACCGTTTTGGGTCCCAGAAATCGGTTGGGGATCACATTTTCTTGTGACTGTAGTGATTGCAGAATCTTTATCAGGGTCTCTTTTTCCAATAAATATTCTGCCACAATTGTTACAATCAATTGTTATGACAACACCCTTTCCTTATTTGATATATTTTCCTGTTGAAGTTTATTTGGGTAACATTACAAGTTGGGCGTTGGTCGGTGGTTTGATTGTTGCTGCAGCATGGGTTGGTATTTTGTGGTTTACCCTTAATATTGTTTGGCAGAAAGGACTAAAGGTATACCAATCAATCGGAAGATAAAAACAGCAAATTAATGCAAATCGGCTTATGTGAAATCACTAAAAAAGTTTATGAAAAAAGTAAAGAAATATTTCAAAATCTGGTGGATGATGAGCGTTAACTCTTTTTCAGTTGTTTTGGGACAAAAACTTGCGCTTACAATGTTTCTGATTGGTAAAATTTTTCGTTTCACCTTTTTCTTTTTGTTTCTTTTTTTTCTTTTAAAAGGAACAGGAAACCTTTTGGGATATTCTGCAAATCAAATAATATTTTTTTATTTAACATTTAACATTATCGATGTTGTTACCCAGTTTTTATTTAGGCAGGTGTATAGTTTTAGGCCGATGATTATTAATGGAGATTTTGATCTCGTTTTGGTTAAACCAATCAATTCCCTTTTCCGTGTTCTTTTGGGTGGAGCTGATATAGTTGATTTAATTACAATTCCACCACTCTTTGTTCTAGTAATTTATTATGGATCAACACTCCTTCCGTCGTTATCGGGAATTGTTGTTTATCTAGTATTACTTTTTAATGGATTTTTGATAGCAACCGCGTTTTATATTGCCATATTATCATTTGCAATTGTTACTTTAGAAGTCGACCATGCCGTTATGATTTATAGAGATCTGACTAATTTAGGTAAGCTTCCGGTAGACATTTATAAGAAACCCTTAAGGGGAATATTGACATACATCATTCCAGTTGGAGTAATGATGACCTTGCCAGGAAAAGCAATTGTCGGACTTGCAACGACCGGTGGAATTGTTGTTGCAATCTTGTTGGGTATTTTAATGATGTATCTTTCTTTAAAGTTTTGGAACTTTGCTTTGACTAAGTATACTAGTGCCAGCAGTTAATCAATGAACAAATTACTTGTTATCTGCGGACCAACCGCGACCGGGAAAACCCAGTTAGCTGTCTCTCTTGCCAAAAAATTTAATGGTGAGATAGTTTCCGCCGATTCGCGCCAGGTTTATAAATGTTTAGACATTGGTACGGGTAAGGATTTACCGAAAGGAGCAAAACTAAAGTATCTATGGATTAAGAAGATCGGATTTTATGAGATTAGAGGTGTAAAAGTTTGGGGGTATGATCTTGCAGACCCAAGACACAGTTTCAATGTTTCGCAATATTTGAGATTTGCTGATAGGATAATTATAGATATTATTAAAAGAGGAAAATTACCGATATTAGTAGGTGGTACAGGGCTTTACATAAAAGGAGTTATAGATGGTATACCAACGGCAGAAATTCCAAAAAACAACCGTTTGAGAAGGAATTTAGACGAAAAAAGTCCAGCAGATCTCTTTGACATGCTCGCTCAAATTGATTCAATAAAAGCAGCAGGAATGAATTTTTCAGACAAAAAAAACCCGAGGCGTCTTATGCGTGCAATAGAGGTCGCTACCTGGCAAATAAGCCATAATTTAAAAGAGTTAAATGTTATAAAGAAAAAAAACTATTTTGATGTGTTGCAAATTGGGCTTTTCGCTAACGATAAATATTTATTTAAAAAAATTAATCAAAGAGTTTCTGAGAGATTTAAAGAACGTCTTAAAAATGAAATTGCAGATCTTTTAAAAAATCACGTTGATTGGAATATGCAGTCTATGAGTTCGATTGGCTATAGTCAATGGAAAGATTTTTTTGAAGGTAACAAATCTGAAAAAAGTGTGATAGAGACTTGGGAAAACGAAGAAAAAAAATATGTCAAACGTCAAATGATTTGGTTTAAGAAAGATAAAAGGATCAGCTGGTTTAACATTGCTGATTCAGATTATCCCGAAAATGTGGAAAAAATAGTTAAAAAATGGCATAATATCATCGATGCATAAAAAAATTGATATTTCTCACAGAACTATTATTTTTACGGTTCTCTTACTTCTAGGGCTTTATTTTTTGTATTTTATACGCGGGATTCTATTAATGCTTTTTGTATCATTTTTATTGATGACGATTTTAGATCCACTTGTCAATTTGCTGACGAGACTCAGGATACATAGAAATTTATCTATCCTTATTACATATATATTGGTTATCGGTGTGTTTGGTGGAACGATTGCGTTGATCGTACCAGTTTTAGTTCAACAGACAACTAGTTTTGTTAGCGCTTTACCTGCGTACCTATCAAATATTGGTATAGATACATCACTGACAAATGGCCTCTTGGGTGGAATGTTGCAACAGATAGGTGGTGTATTAGATTTTACGTTCTCGGTTTTCTCAAATCTTTTTTCTGTCATTACTGTTTTGGTTTTTACTTTTTATATGCTTGTGGGTTATTCTGGAGTGCGCAGCCAAATATCATCTCTTCTTGGAGATGCCAGGGGTCAGAAAGTAACAAAGCTGATAATTGCCATCGAAGAGCATTTAGGTAGATGGTCAAGGGGACAGCTTCTTTTAATGCTTTCTGTCGCAATAGGAAATTATTTGGGATATGTTTTGTTAAAGATTCCATTTGCTCTGCCACTTGCTGTTCTAACGGGGATATTAGAAATTGTTCCAACATTAGGTCCGATTGTTTCCGCGATTCCAGCTGTTCTTATTGGTTTTGGTATTTCTCCATTGACTGGAATTGGTGCTGCAGCAGTTGGTTTTTTGGTAAACCAACTTGAAAATTATGTTTTAGTTCCTAAAATTATGCAAAAATCTACCGGTGTTTCACCTCTAATGATTCTTATATCAATTGCAATTTGTGCCAGATTGGCAGGTGTTATGGGTGTGATAATTGCTGTTCCTTTTGTTATAACCCTTCAAGTAATTTTGAAAGAGTATCTAGGGAAGGCGTAAATATTTTTTTCCACTAAAAAACCGCCTCTTGGCGGTTTTCTAGTCTCTGGAGATTAGTAAGCCAGGTTCTGTTTCTCGATGATCATCCATCTGACGCCCTCGAACCTCGGGACTTGGGAAAGCACCTCAAACGTCCCTTTCGGAGGTTGCAGCGGGGAGGATTGCCCCTTTTCACTCGTTTCCCTCTACCTTTAGGGTAGAAGAATCGACATAGTCTCTGTGGCTCGACTGGCCAAACTTAAGAATTACTTTAAGTCTGTCCCGAGTTTACACTCGGCACCCTGCTTTCTGCTGCCTGGACTTTCCTCTATATAAAAGTAAGACTTAAATACAGCGATCATCCTTTCTCCAGAGTGAGGCTATTATATCATTTTTGGAAGGCGTTTTCAGAATTTAATTAACCAGAGTGCCAATATTTTCTCCTTTAAGAATATTTTCAAGTTTGGATAATTTATTGATATTAAAGACAATGATTGGCATACAATGTTTTTGACATATTGCAAATGCTGTCGCGTCCATTACTCCCATATGTTTTTCAAGTGCTTCTTGGTAACAAATCTTTTTATATAATTTTGCATTTTTATTGTTTTTAGGGTCTTTGGAGTAAATTCCATCAATGGGTGAAGCCTTTAAAATTACATCACAATGGAGTTCTACGGCCCTTAGTGCCGCACCTGAATCTGTGGTAAAAAAAGGATGTCCAGTTCCTGCTGTCAAGATAACTATACGCCCTTTTTCTAAATGTCTAATTGCACGACGTCTGATATACGGTTCGGCAACTGAATTGATTTCAAAAGCAGTCATCATTCGTGTTGGTGCGCCAAGGCGTTCAAGTGCTTCCTGTAAGGCCATTCCATTAATCACCGTTGCAAGCATTCCCATGTAGTCGGCTGTAGCCTGGTCGACATTTGTTGCGCGTTCTCGACCACGAAATATATTTCCACCACCAACAACAATTGAAAGATCCACTTTTGTTTTTTTCCAAATTTGTATTAATTGTGAGGCAATTTTTTCGTAGGCAACGAAATTTATTCCTTTATTGTCTTTTTCTGCAAATAACTCTCCGGTAAGTTTTAGAAGAACCCTTTTATACTTTAATTTACCGGTTTTCACTTGTTGATATTTTAACATATTATAAAACACTTGACTTCATATTAGTAAATGCTAATATATTCATATGAAGTCTAATGTTGTTGCCTCTTTTGCAAATACTACTCGCCTTAAAATTTTAGTTTGTTTGGGCGAAAGCGATAAAAATGTAACGCAATTAATTGAAAACTGCGGTTTAAGCCAATCTGCCGTATCTCAGCATTTAGAAAAACTTCGAAAGTCAAAATTAGTTTTGTCTCGTAGAACGGGAAAAGAAATTGTATATAAATTAACCAATAAAAAGATTATAAAAGTTGCTAGAAATCTAATTAGTTTGGCGAAGGAGGTGGATGATTAATGGAAGTTAAAAAAGTCAAAGTATATTCGACAATGGCATGTCCATATTGTCGAATGGAGAAGTCTTGGCTTGAAGCAAAAGAAGTTGAACACGAGGTTGTTTATGTTGACAAAGATCAATCTGAAGCTGTCAATATGGTTCGAAAAACAGGTCAAATGGGGGTACCTGTAACTGAAATTGAATTCGATAATGGGGATTCAAAGTACATAATCGGCTTTGATATTCCCAGTTTGACAGAAGCATTGGAGGTGAAAAATAAATGAAAAAAGTTCAAAATGAAAGTCCATTTGATAGAATAGTTAGAATCATTTTTGGATTCGGCATATTTATTCTTTCTTTGAGCATGACTGGAGGAATCAGAAATATAGTTACGATAATAGCCTTAGTTCTGGTGATTACAGGAATTACTGGTTTTTGTGCAATTTATAGAATCTTCAGCATTAGTACTTTGAAGAAATAATCATAATCTGTATTCAAGCTCGAACACATGTCTGAGAAGAATTTAATCCGAATACATGGTATAATGACACATCTAGCTTATATTTAACTGTTAGGAAAAACTTCTAACTTTAAGCTCGACAATATGAATAAACGACTTTTTGTTGCCGGCTTGCCTTTTTCAACAACGGAAGAAGAATTAAAAACTCTGTTTACCGATTTTGGTGTTGTTGTTTCTACAAAAATTATTACAGACAGAGATACTGGAAGTTCAAAGGGTTTTGGTTTTGTGGAGATGGAAACCCCAGAAGAGGCGTATGGTGCAATTGAAAAACTTAATAACAGTGACTTTGGTGGGAGAAAAATTGCCGTAGCTGAGGCTAAGCCGATGGAGGAAAGAAACAGTAGACTGCAAAGCGGCGGTTTTGGTAGAAGAGAAAATTTTGGTAGACGCGAAGGTGGGCGTGGAAATTTTGGAAGAAGTAGTGGTAAAGCTGGTCATAGACCGGGAAGAGGGAGGTTGTCACGATGAGTGTGTGTCCACGCTGTGGAAAGCAAAGAATAACAGTCTCTTCACGCGAAGAGGTTGTGTCAAAATCAAAGATAATTTATACAGAAACCGTTTGTCCTGACCCAGAATGTCAAAAAATGGTTGAAAAAGGGCTTCGTAATGATGAAAAAAAGAGAGCTGTTCTTAAAGACGAACAAGAGAAAAGGGCACTCCAAAGATTAGCGGAAAAGAAAAACTCCTAACATTTATTTAGTTTTCAAACTGGTATAAGATGTATTTATGAAGTTTTGGAAGCAAGGCTTTACTCTTGTGGAGGTCTTGGTAGTAGTAGTTTTAGTTGGTATTTTGATTATTTTTTCCCTATTAAATGTGCCTGCCCAAATTGCCAGGGCAAGAGATGCACAAAGAAAAGGGGATATAGATAGAGTCGGTAAATTCATTGAAGACTATTATGATGACACGGGTTGTTACCCTATCTCGATACCTTCTTGTGGAAACTCTTTTTATTTTGAGGATAAAGTGTATCTTTATGATTTACCTTGCGATCCAAGGTCAAGGCTGTCATATGTTTACGTTAGCGAAATAAACTCTTGCCCCAGCTGGTATCAGTTATATGGAAATTTGGAAAATTCTCAGGATACAATTATAGATAAACTTGGGTGTAGAAATGGGTGTGGCCCAAAATGTCAATTTAATTATGGAATATCTAGCTCAAATATAAGGCTAAATCCGTTTTGTGAAGAGACATTACCAATCTCCACAGATACACCTTCAACCTCTCCAATTCCAACCACAACACCTGAACCCATCAAACTTCAATATGTTTGTGCACCGGGAGGAGGATGTGAAGCATTTGTTGCACCTGAACTTTCAGGTTGCCCCGACATATATTTGGACGATCCAACTTGTCAGGGACAGTGTAGTGTTCCTAAAAACCGTTGCCACGATTCTAGGGGAAAGACAAACTAGAAACATCTTCGTTATTTAAAAGCAAAATTCTGTTAAAATACGCTATGAAATTGATTGTACAAAGAGTTGAGAAAGCTGAAGTGATCAGAATTTCAGACAATGAAACCTTGGGTAAGATCGATCAGGGTCTTTTTGTTTTAGTTGGATTTAAGAGAGGGGACACTAAAAAGGATGTTAATTGTTTGGCTGAAAAATTAACAAAACTCAGAATAATGAAAGATGGGGAAAAGAAAATGAATCTTTCTGTTAAAGATGTAGGAGGAAGCCTTTTGATAGTTTCCCAGTTCACATTATATGCAGATACTAAAGACGGAAATCGTCCAAGCTTTATTTATGCTGAAGATCCGGTAAAAGCAAAAGAGCTTTACGAACTCTTTGTAAATAAATTAAGAGAATATAGGGTTAAGGTAGAAACGGGGATTTTTGGAGATTATATGCAGATAAAAGCAATAATGGATGGTCCGGTAACAATTATTTATTAAATAATTGTCTTTTAATAAATACAGAAATCGTTCTTCAATGATCTAGAAGACCATGTTTATCCAAGAATTCCAACAATTTTTTCTTAGAAGCAAACTGTCTACCAATAGATACAAATAGCTTATTAATATCCGGCCAGTATTTTTTTGGGAGAATTTTAATTAGTTCATTTTCTGTTTTTTCTGGGGTGTTGGTATTTACCCAGCCTAAAAGGTTACTGATCCTATGAACATGGGTATCAACAGCAATGGCAGGAATTCCGAAAGCCCTGTTTAGAACTAAATTTGCAGTCTTTATTCCGACACCAGGCAAAGTGATTAATTCTTTTTGTGTTTTTGGGATTTTGCCATCAAACTTTTCTAGAACAATTTTACTCAACTTTAGAAGATGTCTGGCTTTTGTCTTGTAAAAGCCAACAGGGTAAATCAGCTTTTCAATTTCTGGTACAGACATTTGGTTTAATTTGTTTATATTAGGAGCCTTGGTAAACAGATGTTTTGCTGCAATTACGGTTACATTATCTTTTGTTCTAGCAGACATTAAAGTGGAAATTAAGGTTCTATAGGGATCATTACCAAAAATTTCCAAGGGCACTAAAACATAATGCTTTTTAAAAACTTGGAATACTTTACTGAAGTTCATGTTATCTTTTAACACAAAAGGGACCGGTCGTGCCGGTGCCCTTTTGTGTTAAACGTTTAAAATCAAAGGTTTATTTTCCTCCGATCTTGAACATTGTTGTGCCACATACCTCACAGACTGCCTTGGTGGCTTTCTTACCATTTTTCATGGTAACGTCTTGTGCTTCTTTTCCTTCTCTCTTGGCACGACATTTTACGCAATACATCATCGATTCGTTCACCCCCTTCCTTAGGACAGATAGTTACTATCTTCTATTTTGGTACTAGTTTGTTATTAGTAATTTTACTGAATACTAAACTTGTTCCAGGCTAAGTATACCATTAGCTCTAGAATTAAGATGAGGCTGATATGCATTAGGCTTCGAATAATACCCTTTTTAGTGATATTGTCAGCTTCGGCTTGTGCCAAAGAATCGGCGTTTTTTCCATGCCTATTCGAGGCTAATGAAGTTTTTTTGTCGAAGTTGGATTCCCTCTTGACATAACTCGTTTTTCCTTCATTTGGAGCCCAAGAAACCAGAAAACCGTAATGTGGTTTTTCTTTCTTTTTTCGGTTACGTATTCCTGCCATAACTTTAATCTATATCTTCTTGACACCAACTTTTCAAGATGTAAAAATGACGAAGCCTTTTTGTGTGATTCAATGCAAAACCTAAGTTTTTACATCTTTATTATAGTTGGGGTATGGCTTTTAACATTAAGCATCTTATTGCTCCGTTTTTTAATGTTTTATAAAAGGCTTACGGAAGGGGTTGAAATTGGGGATATTAAGAAAGTTTTAGATAAAATACTACTTCGGGGTGACAGAAATACAAAAAGTATTAAAGAAATTATTCGTCGGTTGGATATAATCGACGAGAATGACAAACGACATATTCAAAAAGTTGGCCTTGTTAGGTTCAATCCTTTTAGCGAACTTGGTGGTGATCATAGCTTTTGTTTGGCAATATTAGACGACAGAGACACGGGGGTTGTTATTACAGGTTTACATACAAGGGAAAGAACGAGGGTGTATATGAAAGATGTCAAGAATGGTAAAAGTGACTTTGAACTTTCTAGTGAAGAAAGGAGGGCTGTATCCAATGCCCAAAAGAGTAAATAAATGATACAATTAAAAATGCATTGTGTTGTTAAAGAATTATGAAAAAATATAATTTTAGAAATATTTTTAGTTCAAAAAAAACTGTTGTAATTATGAGTTTTGTCGGCCTTTTTTTAATCTCAATAGGTATCTCGTTGGTTGTTTTTTATTATCTATCTCCAAAGGGTGTATCCAATCTTTTGGCTGGGGTTGGTAAAAAAACAAAATTGAATATTGACCTCCCCAAAACTGAGGAGTGCCCAATAAATGGAGAGATGTTTACTGAGCCTGAAAGTGAAGTTTGGAGCACCCGCCGTCCCATTGCAGCAATTATTGAAAATCATCTTGACGCAAGACCTGAGTCCGGTCTTTCCCGTGCGGATGTTGTCTATGAGGCTGTCGCTGAGGGTGGTATAACTAGATTTGTTGTTGTGTTTTATTGTGGTGCAGCAGCCGAGGATGTAAAAGCGGCTCCCATAAGAAGTGCTAGGGTCTATTTTATGAATATGGCTGCGGGTTATGGAAAAGATCCGATATTTCTTCATCAAGGGGAAGCAAATAATATTTGTAGCACATGTCCTGGTGGTGTGAAGCCTTCATCACAAATTAATCCCCAAGTGAATGCCTTAACACTGTTTGAAAAACTGGGTTGGAATGGTGGGTCTTTGGGTAACAATCTCGATGGTGGTTATAACATCGGATATCCAATAGTGGTGCGTGATCAATATCGTCTTGATAGCAATAACCCCGCAGCATGGGAACATTCTGTTGTTGCCGATCTTGATTTAGTTTGGCAGGAAGCTGGTAAGCGTGGTTTTAACTATGAAGATGAAGATGGTGTCCCCTGGACTGAAGGTTTCAATAAATGGCTTTTCCAGGATAGCAAGGTGTCAGAATCTCCCACAGCTTTTGATATAAAGTTTGATTTTTGGGAAAGCATGCCAGGTTATGACGTTGAGTGGAAATATGATTCAACTACAAATTCATACATGAGATTTAATGGAGGGTCGGCACACATTGATTGGGAATTTGATAAGCCACAACTTTCTGCAAAAAATGTCGTCATTATGTATGCAAAGGAAACAGGTCCTTTAGATACTGAACATCACATGTTTTATCAAGTTATTGGTACAGGAAAAGCACTTATTTTTCAGAATGGGCAAGTGACTGTCGGAACCTGGAAAAAAGACTCAGCGCTTGACAGAGAGGTTTTTTATGATACAAATGGAAAAGAGATAGAAATGGTTCGGGGTAAAACTTGGATCGAAATTATACCGGCCCAGAATACAGTAAGTTATTAGGTGTCACCTGCTCCAAAAATAGATGGTAAATTTAGCTGACATTATTACTTCAAAAGTAAGGATAAAAATTTTGGAGCTTTTCTTCTCCAATTTAAAGGAGTCTTATCATGTTAGAGGAATTGTTAGAGAAATAAATGAAGAGATTAATGCTGTTAGGCGCGAACTTTCCAAACTGGAAAAGGCTGGTGTATTACGAAAAGAACCACGTGGGAATAGGATTTATTTTTCAGTAAGACCTGAATATCTTCTTTTTGACGACATGACCTCAATGGTGGCTAAAACCACGGGTTTGGGAAAAATAATTATTGAAAATAAAAATAAAATTGGAAGAGTCTCATTTGTAATGTTTTCAGGTAAATTTGTAAGACATAAAGAGCACAAACGAGAAGATGATGTAGATATTTTAGTAGTTGGTGAAATAGTTTTACCCGAATTGGCTACTGTTGTTCGGGCCGAAGAAACTTCCAGGAGTGAGGAAATAAACTATACGGCAATGAGTAGAGAAGAATTTGATTTTAGAAAAAAGAGAAGAGACCCATTCTTACTTGGAATTCTGTCCGGTAGTCGTGTTATGATAATAGGCAATGAGGAAGACCTTGTAGGCTAGTCTATGTTGGCAACTCCCGTTAGAAAGTTTATATTTATTGTTATTTTGACTTTGATGGCAACTTTAATAAGTTTACCTCAAAGTTTTTATTTGTTTGGCAAAAAAGTAAATCGTCCAAATATTGACGTAAAAATTGGAAATATCTCCTTTAAACGTGATATCAAAATGCATTTGGGTTTAGATTTGGCTGGGGGTAGTCAGCTTACTTTTGAGGCAGATATGAGTAAGGTCCCGGCCGGTGGCCAAGCGGATGCATTAACAGGGGTAAGGAATATTATTGAAAATAGGGTTAATCTTTTTGGGATATCTGAAACCACAGTACAGACGTCTAATTTCGAGGGTAAGGATAGAATTATTGTGGAATTACCGGGAGTTAGTGATACCGTTTCGGCAATTGAGCTTATTGGTAAAACGGCACAACTTTCTTTTGCCGAAATCCAAGAGATAACTCCAGAAGGAGAATCTACCCCATCCGCAACCCTTGTTCCCACAGACTTGACAGGGGCAGATCTCCAAAGTGCCCAGGTTCTCTTTGATAGAAACACAGGTTCACCGGCAATTTCCATTCAATTTACCGAAGAGGGTGGTAAAAAGTTTGCAGATATTACAAGCAGGAATGTGGGTAGGGAACTTCCTATTATTCTTGATAATCAGATAATTTCGGCCCCTACGGTTCAGGAACAAATTACTGGGGGAAGTGCACAGATTTCCGGAAAATTTACCGTTGATGAGGCGAAACAGCTTTCTATTCAGTTAAATGCAGGAGCTCTCCCTGTTCCCGTTAACTTAATTGAACAAAAAACGGTTGAAGCAACTCTAGGGGCGATGTCTGTCAAGCAAAGTATTCTGGCGGGAGCAGTGGGGCTTGTCATGGTTGGAATATTTATGATTGTTTCATATGGCACCCTCGGAATTGTTGCGGATATAGGTCTTTTTATATTCTCGGTTATTTCTTTGGCACTTTACAAGCTGATTCCGATAACCCTGACTTTACCAGGGATAGCTGGTTTCATGCTTTCAATTGGTATGGCTGTTGACAGTAATATTCTAATATTTGAACGTTTCAAAGAGGAAAAACTTATTAGGAATATTCCGGATGCGCTGGAAGTATCCTTTGGCCGTGCTTGGGACTCGATACGTGATGCCAATGTAGCAACAATAATAACTTCACTTATACTCATGAATCCAATGGATTGGGACTTTCTACCTTCCTCGGGTCCTGTAAGAGGTTTTGCAATCACTCTTTTAATAGGAGTGGTCCTAAGCTTGTTTACTGGAATTTATGTAAGTAGAAATCTTTTGAGGCTTTTCATTAAAGAAAGGAAGGGAAAGAAAAAATGAAGTGGATGCGCTACCGCTGGCTATATTTATTGATATCGGGAACTCTTCTTATTTCCGGAATATTTTCCATGATCAAATGGGGTTTCCAGGTAGGAATAGATTTCACTGGTGGAAGCCTTTTAGAATACAGACTTCCTGATGGAAGTATAAAAACATTTAAAGAAAAATCTATAGATCAGTCCCAGAAAGATGAGATTAAGGCAAATCTTGAAAATGAAACTGGGGGAGAGGTTACTGAGATAAGGTTTGAAAATATTGGTCCAACCGTGGGACCGGAAACATTAAAGAGGACAATTTACGCTCTCATTATTTCGACCTCGGCAATACTTTTATGGGTAGCCTACCAGTTCAAAAATGTAAAATTTGGAGTTTCGGCAACTCTAGCAACTCTTCATGACAGTCTAATTTTAATCGGCAGTTTTTCGATTCTTGGACATTTCTTTGGAGCCGAGCTGGACTTTCTTTTTGTTACAGCACTTCTGACAATTTTATCATTCTCGGTTCATGATACGATTGTTGTTTTTGACAGGATCAGGGAAATGCGGAAAACCAATTACGGTGAACTTTCGGAAATGGCGGATTCGGCGGTAACCGAAACGATGGTCAGATCAATCAACAACTCTTTTACGATCATATTTATGCTTTTGGCTTTAATTCTTCTTGGCGGAGACACTATTAAGTGGTTTGCCGTAGCCCTTCTTATCGGTACAATATCAGGTACTTATTCTTCGCCGTTTGTCGCCGTTTCCCTTTTGGTTACTTGGGATGAGCTTAGTAAACGGATTAAGAAATAGTCAAATTTGATTCTTATGTTTTTTAGACCGAAATGCAATGCCGGTTGGAGAGGTGATAAACCTACAGAATTTGTTATTTGGTCATTTAATAAAAGATATCTTAAGCCAGGAGATAAAGTCCTTGATGTAGGTTCGGGCTTTGGGCGGAATTCAAATTGGTTGGCATCAAAGGGACTAATGGTGACAGGTATAAATATTAATAAAAATGAGATACGGGATTCAATAAGGTTGTCGGAAAAACACGGAACTAAAGTTGAGTATCTTCATGCAAATGCAATCAATTTACCGTTTAACGACGAACTGTTTGATTCAGTACTTGATTTAGGGTGTTCTCATATGTTGTCAGCAAATTTGCAGGTCAAGGCAGAAAAAGAGGCTTTTAGGGTGTTAAAACCTGGGGGGTATTTAATATATTTCGGTTTTTCCAAGAAACATCCTGTTTATAAAGATAAACCAAAAAGCTCTCAGTTTAGAGATTTAAATGACTTATATACTTTGTATGGTGAAGATTTTAATGTAATTTCAAGCAAAGAAACTTGTTGGAAACCAATTATAAGCGAGAAAGCAAACTTTCCTGAACACATCGGTTTAAATATTGTAATGCAAAAGAAAACTTTTTAAATATTTGAAGGAAGCGCGGCAAGAAGCGATTTTCTGTCATTATTTATTTCTTTTTCTACTACCTTTTCAAATAAATCGTTAAGAATTTTTCCGACTTCGGGTCCGGGTTTAAGGTTTAGTTTTTTCATTACGTCATTTCCGTCAATTTTCAAATCACTAATCTTAAAGGGTTGTTTTTGTACCTCAATTAGACGTTTTTTAAATTCTTCAAGTCTCCAGGATGTTTCTCTGGCGCCCCCTCCAAGCCTGTCTCCGACGCGTAGTGCCAGCATTTCCTCGACATTCTCAAGTCCGACATTCCTTATAAACCTTCTTATGGCGCTATCGGTTTGATTTTCGTCAACGGTAAACTGATGCCAGCGGACGAGTTTAATGAATCTATCCTTTTCTTTATTGGAAAACTTGAGTCTCTCGGCAATACTTTCAGCGATTTTTGTTGAAACCATTTCGTGGTTGTAGAAAGTTATCACACCTGTACCAAGTTTTTTATATGTTTGGGGTTTTCCTACATCGTGAATCAAGGTTGCAAATCGGGTAATGGGATCCTTTGATTGACAATTCTTCAAAGACATAAGTAAGTGATTTCCTACATCATAAATATGGTGTCGCCCGGGTGACTTTTGTTCAACGCCGAAACATTTTTCAAGTTCGGGAATAATTTCCGCCATTAATCCCGAATCACGGAATATCGTAATTCCTTTGTAGGGATCGCTTGAAGCAAGTATTTTAAAAAGTTCGTCTTTAATTCTTTCTTTGGATATACGGTTTATTAATCCGGCGTTAGTTTGAATAGCCTCCATGGTTTTTTTATCAATGGTGAACCCGAGTTGTGTGGCAATTCTTATGGCTCTTATCATCCTTAAAGCATCTTCGGCAAAGCGGGAGTTTGGATCTCCCACGGCCCTGATCATTTTTACCTCTAAATCCCTTTGTCCTTGGTAGGGGTCGTGTACCTTAAAATCAGAATCTTTAGCGGAGTGTTCTAGAGCAATTGCATTAATTGTAAAGTCGCGCCTTGAGATATCTTCATCCAAGGTTTTTCCCCAGGCAATTTTATCGGGGTGGCGGAAATCTTTGTACTCCCCCTCGGTTCTATAGGTGGTAATTTCGTAAGGACGGTCGGGTTCGTCGGGATTGTCGGTGAAAACCGTTCCGAATTGGTTATTGTAAAGCCCTCCCGGAACAACTCTAAGAATTTCTTCCGGAGTGGCATTTGTGGTAAAGTCCCAATCGTTTGTGGATCTCTCCATCAGGAGGTCTCGTACCGCTCCTCCTACAACATAAATTTCGTACCCCGATTTTTGGAACTTAACTAAAATTTCTTTTACAGATTTGGGTAACTTTACATCCATGTTAATTTGATTATACTTTAGAAGTTATGACGGACCAAGCCAAGAAATGGGAAATTCTTCACCCCTCGTTAGTCAAAGATCGGAAATTACTTCTTAACGTTCTTCTAAAAAACCGTGGAGTTAGGACAGAAAAACAAAAAAGTGAGTTTATGACTCCAACCAATCCAATGAAAATTAGCCTTAAATCGTTGGGGATTAAGGACGTAGAGGTTAAAAAGGCGGTAGATAGAATAAAAAAAGCTCAAAAGGACGGTGAACATGTAGTAATTTATGGGGACTATGATGCAGATGGAATTACGGGTACGGCAACTTTATGGGAGACTATCCACAGTCTTGGAATATTTGTTCTACCCCATATTCCCGAAAGATTTTCGGAAGGCTACGGATTGAATCTAGAAAGTGTAAAAAAACTCAAAAAGTCCGACCCCAAGCTTGGTCTTATTATTACTGTTGATCATGGAATTACTGCGGGGGAGAAAGTATCTGAGGTTGAAAAGTTGGGTGTGGATATGATTATTACCGATCATCATCAGAATGGAAAAATTATTCCAAAGCCGTATTCTCTTATTTATACGACAGATGTTGGGGGAAGTGCACTGGCTTGGTTTTTTGCCAGAGAAATTGTCAAGAAAATTAAGCCCAAAGATTCGCAATTTGATGTTGGGGAATGCATTGAGTTGGCCGCAATAGGTACTGTCGCGGATCAGCTTCCTCTTACCGGGGTTAATCGTTCAATCGTAAAATATGGAATTGATGAATTAAATAGGACCAAAAGACCCGGACTTTTGGGATTATATAAGGAAGCGGGATTAACAGAAATCGGTCCCTATGAAATAGGCTTTATTATTGCTCCGCGCATAAACTCAATGGGCAGGCTAAGGCACGGGCTTGAATCCTTAAGGCTTCTATGTACAAAAGATAGGGTACGGGGGGTCAGACTCGCAAATGACATTGGAGAAGTCAATCTGGAAAGACAGCAAATTGTTGACAGGGTGGTTAAGCATGCCCTTAAAATGTCATCGGGTAAAGTTCCAAATGTCATTGTATTGGCGGATAAGAAATATCACGAAGGGGTAATCGGACTTGCCGCTGCAAAGCTTGTGGAAAAGTTCTATAGACCGGCAATTGTAATTTCGAAAAAAGGAAAAATCTCAAAGGCATCGGCCAGGTCAATTTATGGATTTAATATAATTGATGCTATTCGGAAGCTTGAAAAATATTATATCGAAGGAGGGGGTCATCCTATGGCTGCGGGTTTTTCCATAGAGACCAAAAACATTAAGATTTTTACTGAAAAAATAAACCAATTGGCGGCTAAGATTCTTAGTGATGAAATACTTCAAAGAAAACTGAAAATCGATTGTAGTATCAATTTTGGTTTGATAAATGACGATTTAATAAAAATGCTTATA
>Ga0172369_10003868_pt1 | contig 19417 bp, 15 predicted proteins | sample LakKiv25m_FD_114539 | JGI IMG/M metagenome (GOLD analysis project Ga0172369, IMG submission 114539) | Freshwater microbial communities from Kabuno Bay, South-Kivu, Congo - kab_022012_11.25m | ecosystem: Environmental > Aquatic > Freshwater > Lake | place: Democratic Republic of the Congo...
GATTCGACTGCAAGGTCGCGATACCTTCCCCCGCGCTGTTCGCGCAGTTCGACCCGGAGCTTCCGCTGGGCGCGCTGTTCGCAGGCCTGATCGGCTGCGGTTTCGACGCCGTCGAAAGCCTGTCTCCTGCCTGCGACGCCGTCATGGCCGCGACCGAGATGTTCCTGTCCGAGCACCGCGGCACGAGGCCGGTGATTTCGTCGTTCTGTCCGACCGTCGTGCGCCTGGTGCAGGTGAAATACCCCGATCTCGTCGAGCACTTGCTTCCGCTGGAGCCTCCGCGCGAGATATCGGCGCTCGCGGCCAAGAAGCGGCTCGCCCTCGAACGCGGCGTCGCGCCGGAGCGCGTGGGTGCCGTGTACCTGACCCCTTGCTCCTCGAAGATGGTCTCCGTCGCCTCGCCGTCGGGACCGGAGCCCTCGCACCTGGACGCGACCGTGTCCATTGCCGAGCTTTACCAGCCTCTTTCGGCCGCGATTGCGAAGGCGCGCCCGCCGGACGTCGCGGACTCTCCCGGCGGCGAAACGGCCACGGGTCTGAGCTGGGCTTTCCTGGGAGGACTCCCCGGCACGCTGCCGGCCGAGCACAGCCTTTCTGTGTCGGGCGTCTCCAACGTGATCCGCATATTCGACGACATCGAGAAGGAAAGGCTTCGGCATTACGATTTCGTCGAATGCCATGCCTGCCCGGAGGGGTGCGTCGGCGGCTGCCTCACGGTCGAGAATCCGTACGTGGCGCGGGCGAAGACGATCCGCCGGATTCACCTGCTGGGATTGGCGGAAGCTCCCGATCGCGCGGCGATCGCCCGGAGATACCGGGACGGCGAATTCCGGCTCAAGGCGCGTCCGAGCGAACTGCCGCAGCGTTCGCTGGATCCCGACATATCGCGCGCCATCGTCAAGATGAAGCAGCGCGATCGGCTCGGCGCACACCTGCCGGGCATCGACTGCGGCGCCTGCGGAGCGCCGTCATGCCGCGCGTTCGCCGAGGACGTGGTGCTGGGCGAGGCGCAGATGAGCTCGTGCCCGGCGCTTTGGCGCCGGAAGATCGCCAAACGCGCGAGGGAGCTGGCATCGCTGGCGAGCCCGCGCCGCACGGCGAAGGGAGAGAAGCCATGACGCTCGACGAGGCGGCGAAGACGCTGGAGTGCAGCGTTCTCGCGGGTTCGGCGGAGGACCTGCGCCGCGAGGTCCGCGGCGGATATGTTTCGGACCTCCTTTCGGACGTCATGGGAAACGCGGACGACGGTTGCCTGTGGGTGACGCTTCAGAAGCACGACAACGTCGTGGCGGTGGCGCACCTGAAGGACCTCGCGGCCGTCGTGCTGGTGGGCGGCCGCCGGCCCGAGCCGCAGACGCTGGAAAGGGCATCGGCCGAGCACGTCGTGATTCTTGGAACCGCGCTTTCTGCATGGGAGGCCGTCGGGCGCCTGCACCGGCTCGGCGTCTGCGGCCGGGGAAACCCGCGAGGCACGTGAGCGGCGCGATGCCCGATCGCCCACGAGCCCCCGGATTGCGTGTCTTTGCGATCGACACTCATGTCCATACCTGCCTTTCCCCGTGCGGCGACCTGGGGATGCACCCGAAGGCGCTGGCGCATGCGGCCGCCGCGACGGGTCTCGACGCCGTGGTCGTGTGCGATCACAACAGCGCGGAGAACGCGGGCGCCCTGATTCGTGCGGGAATGCGCGAGGGTCTGGCCGTCGTCGCAGGCATGGAGATCACCAGCGCAGAGGAGGTTCACGTCGTCGCCCTGTTCCCCGACATCGACGCGGCGCTGCGACTGCAGCGCCGGCTCTACGCCGTCCTGCCGGGCGAGAATGACGACGAAGCCTGCGGCATGCAGGTCGTCGTGGACGAGGAAGGCGAGGTGCTTGCCTTCAACCGGCACAGGCTCATTGGTGCGACGACGTGGGATGTCGACCGGGTCGTCTCGGAGATTCGCTCCGAACGCGGTCTGGCCGTCGCCGCTCACGTGGATCGCGAGGGATTCGGCATCGTCGGGCAGCTCGGGATGATTCCGGACGGGCTTGCGCTGGACGCGATCGAGGTGTCCGTCCGGACGGATCTTCCCTCCGCACGCATGAGCTTCGGATCCGGTCGCGTCATTCTCTGCTCGTCGGACGCGCATCGGATCGACGACGTCGGAAGGGCCAGAACCTTCTTCCTGCTTCGGGAAATATCGTTCGACGAGATTGCGCTGGCGTTGTCGGCTGCGCAAGGACGCTGCGTGCTCGGCGGAGGCCGACCCATGGAAGACCTTTCGACGCATCTTCTCGACATCGCACGCAATTCCTTGGAGGCGGGTGCGACGCGGATCGACGTCGAAGTGAACGAGGATCCGACCTCGGATCGACTCGTCCTCGAAATACGGGACAACGGACGGGGCATGGATGCCGCCACCGCCGCGAGGGCCTCGGACCCGTTCTTCACGACGCGCAAGACTCGGAAGGTGGGGCTGGGGCTGTCGCTGCTGGAGGCGGCCGCGAAGGCCGCGGACGGGAGCCTGGACCTCGAGTCGGCGCCGGGCGTCGGGACCCGGGTCCGCGCGACGTTCCGCCGCAACCACGTGGATCGCGCGCCGCTCGGGGATCTCGAAACCACGGTTCTGGTCCTGCTCGCAGACGGTTCCGACACCCGGATCGTCTTCGGACATTGCGTCGGCGAGCGTCGATACGAAGTCGACTCGCACGCCGTGGTCGACGCGCTGGGAGGGGAGGCGATTGCATCGCCGGAAGGCATTGCGCTGGTGCGTGAAGCCGTCCGCGCGGGCGAGGCGTCGCTGCGGCCGCCCTCCGGTTCCCCTGGCGTGGACTCGCAGACCGCCGGGCGCTAGGCTCCGCGCCCCGCGGGCCGTCCCGAGGCGGGGCGGCGGCCTTCGAGCGATGCCATGGTGCTTCCGCCCGCGCGCATTCTCGTCGTCGACGACGAGGCAATCGTCCGCGAATCCCTGGCCGCGTACCTGCGAGACATCGGTTTCGCCTGCGACCTCGCGCCCGGCGGCAAGGAAGGCATCGCCCTCGCGGCCCAGACCAGCTACGACCTCGTGATTCTCGACATCCGGATGCCCGGCATGGACGGGCTCGAGACGCTGCGCGAACTCAAGGGCCGCGCGCCGGACCTTGCCGTGCTCATGATCACGGCGTACGCCGACGTCGCCACGGCCGTTTCCGCCATGAAGGGCGGCGCCTACGACTACGTCGTCAAGCCTTTCGATCCCGAGGAGATCGAACACGTCGTGCGCAATGTCGTCGCGCACCGCACCCTCCTGTGCGAGAACCTGGCCTTGCGCTCGCGACTCGAGGAGCGCGAGCGGTTCGAGGACCTCATCGGACGCTCGCCCGCGATGCGGGCCGTTTTCGACCTGGTCGCCGCCGTCGCCGACACGAACACGACGGTGCTCGTGACGGGCGAGAGCGGCACGGGCAAGGAACTCGTCGCGCGCGCCATCCACAAGCGATCGCCCCGCGCCGACGGGCCTTTCGTCCCGGTCAACTGCGGCGGACTGCCGGAATCGCTCATCGGCTCCGAGCTTTTCGGGCACGAGCGGGGGGCGTTCACGGGTGCCGTCGCCCGACACAAGGGCCGCTTCGAGCTGGCGCAGGGAGGCACTCTTTTCCTGGACGAAATCGGCGACATCGGTCGTCCCGTTCAGGTGGACCTGCTGCGAGTGCTCGAAAGCCGCAGGTTCGTGCGCATCGGGGGCACCGAGGAGATCGACGTCGACGTTCGGATCGTCGCCGCGACCAACCGCGACCTCGCCGCCGAAATGCGCGCGGGGCGGTTCCGCGAGGATCTCTACTACCGGCTCGCCGTGGTCTCCGTCCGGATGCCTCCCTTGCGCGAGCGCCGCGAGGACGTTCCGCTGCTCGCGCGCCATTTCCTCGAACACCACGCACGCGAAATGGGCCGCAACGCCGAGGGTTTCGAACCCGAGGCGATGGAAATGCTGCTCGCGCACGACTGGCCGGGCAACGTGCGGGAGCTTCACAACGCGGTCGAGCACGCCGTCGCGATCGGCCGCGGGCAGCTCGTCTGCCCCGGGGACATTCCTTTCGAGAAGCCTCAGTCCGCCCCGGCGACCGGACGCACGCTCCTCGACGTCGAGCTGCGGCATATCGTCGAAGTGCTGGAAGAGTGCGACTGGAACATCACCCGCGCCGCGCACACGCTCGGAATCGATCGCGTCACGCTGCACAAGAAGATCAGACGGCACGGCCTGCACCGCCCGGGTGAGCCGGAGCCGGGGGCGAATTCCGTTCCGGCGTGACGGAGGAAGAACGGCTCTCCCCCCCGCCCCCCTCTCGTTTCGCTGCGAATCCCGACAAGAACAAGAGCGTCGGGATTCTTCGCGAAACGCGAGGGGGGAGACCGTGCAGGCGGACTCGCGGCGAAGTCATGCACTGGCGCCTCCCCCCTCGCCTTTCGGACGCTCTTGTTCTTGTCCGAAAGGAGAGGGGGCCGGGGGGAGAGCCCTGCGTAGTTCTCCCGATTGGCACCGTGTCCGATTGCCCGTAGCGTCCGCGCGGAGATTGGTATGGAGGCACTGGAAGACCCCGACCTGTCCGACGCTGGCTCCCGCAGCGTCTCGCCCCGCGGCTCATCCTTCCTCTCACGCTGCTCTTCGCCGCCATCACCACCGTGTCGGCCGTTGTCGGCGTGCGCCAGCAGGAGGAACACCTGCTGCAGGGCGTCCTGCGCAGCGCGGACCAGATCTCCCGCGGCATCGCCAGCGCCACCTGGCAGATGATGCTCGTGGACCGCCGCGACGCCGCCTGCCAGATCATGCAGACCGTCGGACGCGACCCCGGCATCCGCCTCGTGCGCATCTTCAACAAGGAGGGCCGCGTCACCTTCTCCACCGACCCGGGCGAGCCGCGCCAGGTCGACAAGAGCGCCGAGGCCTGCTACCTCTGCCACGCCCGCTCCGAACCGCTCGTGCGCGTGGACGTGCCCACACGCGCGCGCATCTTCCGCTCCGCTGCCGGCGCGCGGCGGCTGGGCATCGTCACCCCCGTCTACAACGAGCCCGCATGCGCCAACGGCGGCTGTCACGCGCATCCCGCGGCACAGCGCGTGCTCGGCGTGCTCGACGTCATCATGGACCTGAGCGAGGTGGACGACCAGGTCAGCTCGGTGCAGAACCGCGCGCTCGTCACGACCGTCGTCGAGATCGTCCTCGTGGCGCTGGTCATCGCCGTGCTCGTGCGGCTGCTCGTGGCGCGTCCCCTCCGCAAGCTCGTCGCGGGCATGGAGCGAATCGGCGCCGCGGACCTGCAGCAGCCGCTCGACGTGAAGGCCGGCGGCGAAGTCGGCGAGCTGGCCGCGCACTTCTCCGACATGCGCACGAGACTCAGCGCCGCGCTCGCCGACCTGCAGGCGCTCACGCACCAGCTCGAGACGAAGGTGGAGGAGCGCGGCGCGCAGCTCGCCGCCGCGCGCCTGAAGCTCGTCCAGAGCGACCGGCTCGCGTCGCTGGGCAGCTCTCGGCGAGCGTCGCGCACGAGATCAACAATCCGCTGGCCGGAGTGCTCAACCTCGCCATGCTCATGCAGCGGCTCATGCGATCCGACGGCGTCCCGCCGGAGCGTCTGGAGGAATTCCGCGGATACCTCGCGCAAGTCGTCGAGCAGGTGACCCGGGTGGGCCGCATCGTCACGGATCTGCTGTCGTTCTCGCGCCGCGCCATCCCGCGCCGCACGGACGCCGACCTCAACGGCCTCGTGCGCGAAACCGCGGCGCTCATCGAACACAAGCTCCAGCTCGCCAACGTGCGCCTCGTGCTCGAGCTGGACGACACGATGCCCCGCTTCCCCTGCGATCCGACCTCATTGCAGCAGGTACTCATCAACCTGGTCATGTACGGCAGCGAGGCGATATCGGGCGGCGGCACGGTGACCGTGCGCACGCGCACGGAGCCGGACGGCGGCGTGCGCATGGAGGTGTCGGACACCGGCGTCGGGATTCCCGAGCCGTTGCGCGAACGCATCTTCGACCCCTTCTTCACGACCAAGGAACCCGGCCGCGGCGTCGGCCTGGGACTGTCGGTCGTCCACGGGATCGTGGACGGGCACGGAGGCACCATCCACGTCGCGAGCGCGGTGGGCAGGGGAACCAGGTTCACCGTGCTGCTGCCGCCGCAGCCCGCGGAAACAAGGATGAAGAATGAAGGATGAAGAATGAAGGATGAAGAATGAAGGATGAAGAATGAAGGATGACGGGCGCATGAGCAGAAGCTGGCGCGTGCTGGTCGTCGACGACGAGCGCATCGTGCGCGAAACCATGGCCGCATGGCTGCGCGAGGACGGTTATGCCGTCGACGCCGCCGAGAACGGCGACGCGGCGGTCGCATTGGCCAAAGACAATGCCTATGCGGTCTGCTTCCTCGACCGGAAGCTTCCGGGTTCCATGGACGGCATCCGGACGATGCTCGCCATCCGCGCCGTCCGGCCGGAAACGGTCGCCGTCATCATCACGGCCTATGCGACCGTGGACACGGCGATTGCCGCCATGAAGGAAGGGGCGCAGGAATACATCGTCAAACCCTGCAATCCGCAGGAGATATCCCTCATCGTCGAGAGGGTGACGCGCCTCAAGCGCCTGGAGCGCGCCAATCTGGTGCTGCGCAACCGTCTGCTGCGGCGCTACGAATTCCGCGACATCGTGAGCAAGAGCGCGCGCATGGCGGAGGTGTTCGACCTGGTGCGCGACGTGGCGGGGCTGCGCAGCACGGTGCTGGTGCAGGGAGAGAGCGGCACGGGCAAGGAGACGATTGCGCGGGCGATTCACGCCGAGGGAGGCGCTCCGGAGCGCCCGTTCGTGGCGGTGCCCTGCGTCGCACTCGCCGAGTCGCTGCTGGAGAGCGAACTGTTCGGCCACGAGAAGGGAGCGTTCACCGGCGCCGTCGAGCGGCGGCGCGGTAAGATCGAACTGGCGGCCGGAGGCACCCTCTTCCTCGGCGAAATCGGCGACATCTCGCCGCGCCTGCAGATGGACCTGCTGCGTTTCCTCCAGGAGCGCACGTTCTACCGTGTGGGAGGCACCGAGGAAATAGCGGTGGACGTGCGGGTGATTGCCGCGACGCACCAGGACCTGCGCGAAGGGGTGCGGCGCGGCACGTTCCGCGAAGACCTGTTCTACCGGCTGAACGTGATCGACATCCGCCTTCCGCCGCTGCGCGAGCGGCGCGAGGACATTCCGCTGCTGGCGCGCCACTTCATCGAGCGCCTGGCGCCGGAAACCGGCAAGGACGTGACAGACCTCGACGACTCGGCGCTGGCGCGCCTGATGGAACACGACTGGCCGGGCAACGTGCGCGAACTGGAGAACGCCATCGAGCGCGCGATCGTCACCGCCCGCAGCCCCGTGCTCTCGGCGGATTCCTTCCGCTTCCTCCAGGCACCTGTCGTCGACCCGCGTCCGGGAACGTTTCCGGGGGGCCAGTCGCTTGCGCAGATCGAGGCCGAGGCGATCCGCGCGACGCTCGCGAACACCGGCGGCAACGTCAAGCGCGCCGCGGCGATTCTCGGCATCGACCGGTCGACCCTGCACGACAAGCTCAAGCGGTTCGGGATTGCCAGGAACGGCACGGGGACCGAGGAGTAGCCGGGGTTCAGACCCGGCGCGCCAGCGCGGCGTAGAACCGTGCGGCGAGCAGGTATCCGGCCCGGCCGCGCGGCCGCGTGCGCACCTCGATCCCGTCGTCCTGCAGCGAGGCCGTCGGACGCAGACCGCGGTACTCCGGCTCCTTCTCCAGGAGTCCGTCGACGGCCTTGCGCGTGTGCTGCAGAGCCTCGCCGCGCGTCTCGTCCTCTTCGTCCCCCTCGTCGCCCAGGTGCCTGAGCACCGAGTCGAGATCCGCGACGCTCGCCCGCACGAAGGTGGCTTCCCCGCCGCCGGGCAGCTTCACGACGACGGGCGGGTCGAGCAGCTCGCCGAATTTCCTGAGCTTGAGCTTCGGGAAAAGGCGGATGCCGCGCAGGCATTTGGCGATGCCGAGGGCCGCCTCGGTTTCGGTGCAGAAGAGGGCGACGCGCTGGCGGTCGTAGGCGGTGCGCGGGTCGTCCTCGGGAAAGCTGGCAAGGAGAAGCTGCCGCCAGCTTCGGAAGCCGAGCACCGCGTCGGCGTGACGCATGTACAGCTCGTTCAGGAGCGTGCCCTCCGCATGGGCTTGGATGCCCTCGAAGGGGCGGCGCAGGCGGGCCGGCTCCACGACGCGGGCGAGCTTCTCGCGCAAGGTCGCGGGCTTGAGCGGCGTCGATTTCTGGCGCGAGGGCATGAAGTCGAGCTCGTCCGCGCCTCGCGGGGCGGCGGGATCCGACTCCTCGGCCGGGTGCGCCTCCGCCGCTGGCTCCGCCCGCGCGGCCGCGTCCGGGTCCGCCGTCGGCGCGCGCTTCTCCGCAACCCTCGGGTCCTTGCGCTTCTTCGTCTTCATCGGCGCGTCTCCGGCCCCCATGGTGCACTACTCTGCACCGGGAGCGCAAGAAGCCGGTCGGCGCCACCCACTGAACAGGCGTCACGTGGCCGGGGGTGCTTTTTCGCAAGTGCGCGAAATCATTGCGGTTTCAAGGTTGTCGGTATATGCCGACAACATGCTTTCGCTGGAATGTTCCGACGGGTGCGCGCGGTGCGGCGCGTCCGGCGTGTGCCGGGCGCGCCGGGCCACCGACCGGGCCCGATTGCCAGCCGCCCCCGCTTTTCGGCGAGGCCCAGCCGATCGCGCCATGAAGCCGGGCACGTCAGTGCCCGGGTCGGGCAACCGCGCGACACCCGGGCACTTGCGTGCCCGGCTGCTTTCCCGCGGAGTCGCGGCAGCCGGTGAAAAACCGGGGAGCGGCAGGGCCGTTTTCCTCCTTGACGGCACGCACGCCGTGGACAAGGATTCGCCCGCTCTGCCGGATGCCGGGCGCCGCCGCTTCCCGTCGCGGGCCGATGGTCGTGCGAGCAGGGAGGGGGTGGAACGTGAAGCGCGTCCTTGTCGTGACCGTGGGCGGCTCCTCGGCGCCGGTGGTGAACGCCATCCGGCAGAACGGGCCGGATTTCGTGTACTTCCTCTGCTCGTCGGGACCGGAGCCTGCTGCCGCTTCCGCCGGTTGGGTGGAAGACATCGTGCGCGAGGCGGGTGCGGCCGAAGGCACGTGGATGGTGGAGACGGTCGCCGACGCCGACCGGCTCGACCTCGTGCTGCAGGCGTGCGAGCGGATTGCCGTCGACCTCGCGGCTCGATTCGGCAGCGACGCCGTCGCCACGGCCAACTACACCGGGGGCACGAAGACCATGTCCGCGGCGCTGGCCGTCTGGGCCCTTCGGGCGCCCGGCGACTGGCAGGTGCAGGTGCAGCGCGGACGGCGCGGCGATCTCGTCCGCGTCGCCGACGGCGACCTCGCGTACCTGCAGCAGACCGACGAGCTGCGCGCCGACGAGCTGCTGCGGCAGGTGGACGGGCTCGACGCGCGGGGCGAGCACGGCGCCGCCGTGCAGGTGCTCGAAACGCAGGCGGGGCGCCTGCGGCTGGGGCCCGACAGGCGCGCGCGGGCCGAGGCGGTGCTGCGTCGCCAGCGCCTCCAGGCCGCGCGCGACCGGTTCGACTTCGACGAGGCGCTGCGCATCTGCGGGACCGACGGCGCGCTGGCGGAGGAGTTCCGCGCGGTGCTGCGGGGGCTCGTCGGCGAGCGGGACTGCTTCGAGGGCGAGCGCCCGTGGCCGCCCAGAGGCCCGCTGGACGGCACGCTCCTGGTGCGCGAGCTGGTGCGCCATGCGGGACGCTGCGCTTCCCGCGGCAGGTTCGACGACGCGTTCGGGCGCCTCTACCGGGCCACCGAGCTGCTCGCGCAGATGCGTCTGCGGCGCGTCTTCGGCATCGACACGGGCAACGTGGACCTTGCGCTGCCCGCCGTCGGCGAGGCGTCGCGCGCCCGGCTCGGGGGGGAACGCAACGCGCGCACCGGGCGGGTCGAAATCGGCCTGTTCTCCGCGTACCGGCTGCTGCACGAGCTGGGCGACCCGCTCGGGGCCCGCTTCGACCGCACCCGCGACCGCGTGCAGCGCTTCCTCCAGGTGCGCAACGGATCGCTGTTCGCGCACGGGCTCGTGCCGATCGGCGAGCGGGACTGGAACGTCACGGGCTCGGAATGGACCCGCTGGCTGGAAGAGGCGTGCGGCGAGTAGTCGGGTCCGCCCGACGGCTCAGGCGGTCTCGAACGAAACCGACCCGAACCCGAACAGCGTCCCCTTGCCGAGCTGCGCCTCGGACAGGAACGCGAACAGCGGCGCAAGGAACTCCTCCGCGCCGACGTGCGCTCGCACCAGCGCGGTGCCCAGCAGCCCCGGCCAGGTCATGCGCGTCTTCTGGCGCGAGGAGTAGCGGGTCACCTCGCGAACCTGGAGACGCACTTCCCCCAGATCGAAGGGCGCTTCGCGCGGCAGTGTTGGTGCGCCCCCGCCATACAGAGCGCAGAGCGCCCGCACGCGCCGCACCATCGCGGCCCACAGTCCGTCCGAATCCAGACTCCCCCGGATGTGTCCGTCCACTTTGACGCGCAGCGGCGTGGACAGCGTCAACCGCCAGGCCGCGGCAGGTGCGAGGCGCGCGGGCTCGCAATCTTCGGCGTTTGCGAACCCGAGGCGCGGCCGGCTCTCCGTGCGCGTCGTCTCCTCGCGGATTCCCAGACCGCGATGCGCGGCGGCGCCGAGGCTGGCGAGAACCAGGACGCGCTCGGCGATGGCCCGCTGCCCCAGCAGCCCGACTCGCACGTGCAAACGCTCGCCGCGCGCCAGCCGCAAGGGCCCGTCGGCGATGCCCGCCTCGGGCCGCAACACCACCGGCGGAGGCAGGTCCGCCCCGCCGCCCGACTCCGTGTCGGCCGCCGGCTCGAAGAGCGCCGGGTAGCTGCAGGCGCGCCGTGCGGGACAGCCCTCGCAGACGCGCCGTCGCGGCTGCACGCACACCAGGGACATGGCAGCCCGCAACAGCGCCCCGTGCAGTGCCGTGGTCGGCAACGCCGGCAGAAGCTGATCCTCCTTCGCCTCGAACGACGTCCTCAGGACGAGACGCGCGGGCAGCAGGGCGGAGAGCTCGTCGGGACGCACGGCTGCAGCCTCCGATCAGACGGCGAACCTCGACTCGCCCGAGGACGTGAGACAGGCGTCCATCTTCGACCACTTCAGCGGTGCGCCGGGGCCGCCGCTCGGCGTCGACGAGCGCAGCACCGTGTTCACCGAGACGAACGTGCCGTCCGCCAGCGTGAGCAGCCGGATCCACAGCGGCGAGGCGTGGCGCGCCGAGGCACCGCGTATCTGGCTCTCGCCGTTGGCCGGCTTCATGTACGGGAGGCCGAAGACCGCGTTCTTGTGGGGGCGCAGCTTGCGCATCACGTCGGCGCGCGCCTGCTGCTCGTCCTTCGCGCCGACGGCCGTCAGGACAATCGAGTCCCCGGGGCGTAGCTGCGGGAACCCCGGAAGTCCCCGTGGCGCGGCGGTGGGCGTCACGAGCCCCGCTGCGCGGTGCAGCGTCTCGCGTGCAAGGCAGACTCCCGCCGACAGCCGGGCATGGAGGTCCGCGAGACTCTCGGCCATGATGGGCACAGGCAGTCGGTCGAGCCCGATTCCGGACACCGACAGAAGACGGCATCCGCCGGCGCCGCGGCGGCTGCGCTGGCCGACACCGCCCAGGTGCAGGGCGAGCCACGCGGCGCAGTACCCAGCCCTCAGCATGGCCTCGGCGTCGAAGCGGCGCGTCGGGCGGATTATCAGTTCCAGCGCAGCGCCGGCCGGGATGCACGCGCTGTAGGAGGGGTTGTCATCGTTGCCGTTGCCCTTGTGGTGCGGCAGGAGTGGCAGGCTCTCCGTCGCGGTCGCCCCGAGGGTCGGCACGTGGAAGGCGAGGCCCTTCGCGTCGCAGGAGCCGAAGACGCGGCCTTCCAGCGCCTTCAGCGCGGCAGGTCCGCCGGCGGCCTGGCCCAAGACGGCCCGGAGCCAGTAGCGCGCGGCCCCTTCGAACGCCTGCGCGCGCAGCTCCGCCGTCTGCTTCGACGCTCCGTGCAGGAACATCGCGGTCTCGGTGCGCAGCTTGAGAACGGCCTCCATCTACTTCTCCCCGAGGATGGTCTTGACGCGCGCGACCTTCTTCGCCTGCTTCTCCGTGAGATTCCCGTCCCATTTCTTCAGGCGCTGAAACGCGCCCTTGAGAGCTGCCGCGAGGGCCTTCTGCTCGTCCCCGGCCAACTTGTCGAGCTCGGGATAGATCTGGCTGACGCGGTTCTCGTTGACGCGGTTCTCGGCGCACCCGGCCAGTTCGGCCACGAGCCGGGGCACGCCGGCGAGCTTCGCCAGCTCCTGCTTGCGTGCGGCCTCAAGGAGATTCTGCGCCATGAGGCCAGCGGCCTGGTCGCTGACGGCGATCGGAGGCGGAGCAACCGCGGCCGTGCCTCCGCCGCCCGGAGCGAAAGGGTGCATTCGCCCAAAACCCTGCGAGGTCTTCGCTCCGAAGCCGTTCTCGAATGCGCGCTCGAACGCCGCCCGCAGCAGCGCCTGCCAGTTGCCCGCGAGCGCCTGCGGCAGTTGCGGCGTCGAGCCCAGCGTGACCGCGAAACGGAAGGTGCTTCGCGCGGGAACGGTCAGGTAGAAGTGCGGCTGCGGGTTCTGCGAGTCGGTGGGCGCCCCGCTCCCGAGGTGGTACTCGTGGAAGTGCGGGTTGAGCACCTCTACGCGCAACTCTTCTTTCGGGGTCAGCGGAAACACGTCGTGGAAGCGCAGCGCGCCGGCCCAGTGCAGGCGCTGGGCGGCGTCGCTGTTCGGCAGATCCCGCAGGAAACGGATCGGGTCGGCGTCCCACGCGCGCCCAACGGTCTTGTCGCCGCATGTCCTCACAAGATCGTCCAGCGCCTTCGTGCCGATGGCGTCGGCCCTCGCGAGATAGCGCTGCCGCCACCACTGCACCTCCGACTGGACCTCGGACGGGAGCTTGTGCAGATCCTTCGGATCCTTGAGAAAGACGCTGCTCGCGTCGAAGCCGAAGAAGAGCCAGACGGCCTCGACGGTCCATCCGTGCGCGTCTTCCTCCGCCAGCGCCAGCTCCTCCGCGGCATGGCGCACGACACCCTTGGCGCCGCTTCCGGGCAGGTAGGCGATGCCGTGCGGGTCGTAGAACGCGAATCCGTTCTCCAGCGGGTGCTGCTCGCCGATGCCCGTGACGAACGGGGCCTCGGTCTCGCCCTCGACGACGAAGCACCGCGCGCTCTCCGGCAGCAGAAGCCGCTGGCGGGCGATGAGCGCGCGCGCGGTGGCGGCGTCGCCGGCGGTCGTCGAACGGCCAACGACGCGGTCGCGATCAGAGTCCGGCAGACGCCAGCCCTCGGTCCAGCCGTCAAAGTAGAGCCGGAAGCGGTGGCCTGGTGGAGCGCTGTCGAAGTTGTCACCGGCGAATTGTGGCACGGCGGCGGGCATCGGCTGACTCCTACTGGCGCGCGGCGGCGAACTGCCGAACCCAGCGCAGGAACTCCAGCGCCTCGTCGGTGGCCCGCTGGTACTGGTCGCCGTTCCCGCGGTGCAGCTTCTCCATCAGCGCCGGAAAGGTATTGGTCTCCGCACCGAAAACCCGCGGGCCGACCCAGCCGCAGACGGCATTCACCAGGGCTTTGTGGTGCGACTTCCCCTTGCTCTGCAGGAACGCCAGCGACTGCATGAGCCCGTTGGACATCACCATGGCCGGGAAGCCCTTGGCGAGGTTCACGAAGTCGGTGCTCGGCGCGGCCCCGACCATGTCCCATGCGAACTTCGCCCGCTTCTGATCGAGGCTCTCGCTCATTTCGCCGCTCCCTTCGCGGGGGGCGCCGCGACCGCCGGCGCCTGCGCGAACGACAGCACCACCTGTCCGCGGCCCGTCGTGGCGTCACCGCCGACCTGGACCGTCCTTCCGCGGAAGTGCCCCACCACGCGCTGGAGAACGCCGTCGGCCTCCATGCGCTGGTCCTCGCCATCCTTCGGCTTCCAGCTCTTCGACGCCATCGCCAGCGACACGAGGAGGCTCTCGGGCGGCAGGTTCTCGGTGTAGAAGAGCCCGCCGTCGTCCGCGGTGCCGCTTGCGTCGTTGATGCGCACATGCGGCTCGACGACGGTCGAGTTGCGCACGAAGTAGCCGAAACGCTCGTCCGACAGGAGTACGGTGTCCAGGAGAATCTTCTGCCTGAAGTACGAGTGCGCATCGCCCGCGGGAAGGGCATTCTCGGCGAGCCAGTTCGCAACGCGCCGCAGGTCCTGGACACTGGAAGGCTCTGCGGCGCCGGGTGCGCGGGTCGCAGCGGCGAACTCGAAGGCCTCCAGAATCAGCTGCCCGCCGGGCGCGAGCTTTTCATCGAGCACCACGCACCCGTTGCCCTCCGCCGCGGGAATGTTCCACTTCGCGTCGGGCTTGTTCGGCTTCTTCTCGACGGGGTCGATTCCCGCCGCAGCGAGCAGCCGCTGCAGCCTCGCCAGCGCCGTGGGGCACGTGGCGTACACGAACGAGCGGCGCAGGCTTCGCACGGGGAACAGCACGATCTGTGCGTCCCCGAAGCTGATGGCGCCCGCCTGGTCCGCGTCCTCGTCGGGCATCGCGCCGAAGATGCGCCGGCGCACGGCGTCGTCCCAGCCGTTGCCCGCCGCGTGGTCGCGCAGCGCGCCCTTGAGGCCCGAGCCGGCGCCCATCGGGTGCCCGGTGTGACGCTCGCGCTGGATGGGGTTGTCGATCACGCCGATGGCCGTGCCCGCGCCCATGTGGACCGGGCTCGTGCAGTAGAGGAACATCGCCGCCTGCTTCTCGTACATGTGTCAGCCCTCCGCGTCCGGCCACTCGCCGAGCCAGACGTTGTTGAACCCTTCCGCACGGCGGCGACGCAGCTCGGCATCGGTCGAATCCGCGCCGAGCCCGTCGCGCGCCAGTCGTGCCAGCTCCGCCGGGTCGCCCTCGACTTCGTCGAACCAGTACACCGAGCCCGCGGGAGCGACGCGCACCGCAGGCTTCGGGACACCACGGGCCAGATCCCAGCCGCTCGCCACCTCTGCGCGTCCGACCGCCGCTGCCACGAGGCGCGCGCGAAGGCCGCCGAGCTCCAAGACGCACTCGTCCCCGTGCCATCTGACACCGCAAGGGAGCCATCCGCCCTCGGGGAAGAAGCCCGGAGTGGCGAGGAGCATGCGGAAACGTCGCCCCTTCGGGACGCCCGCCGGGAACGCGTGTCCGGGTGCGAGCGTCGCATGTTGCAGGGTGGCTCCACGCCCGTCGCCGCCCAGACGCACGAGCCCTCCGTCGGGCAGCAGCGCGTCCGCGCCCGCGACGCGCACAAGAAAGCCCGTGCCGGGGGCGAGGGCGATGCAGTCCGCGGTGTAGAGCAGCCCTTCCTTCGCCGACCCGGTCGCGTCGTCGAGGCCGATGCCGAGCCTGGGGTCCGTCTTCCACAGGCACGAGGAGCGGCACAGCGCGTCCGGCTCCACGTCGTCGCCGCGAAGGTGCGCCGCCAGCGCGTCGCCGCGCATCCAGACGCCGGATTGCGGCTTGCCGCGTTCGGTCGTCTCCGGCACCGGAACCATCGGCAGCTCGAACGAACCGCGAACGCCGCATTCCCTGTGCATGCGCGGATGCAGCCGGACCGCGCGCAGCGCCTCCCCGTCGGCGACGACCATCAGGTCGGCGGGCACGGGATGCCACGTCGTGAGCGGATCGCGAGGGCACTGGCGGACGCCAAGCGAGACTCCAGCGACGCGCATCGTCCCCGGAGCGTCGGGCCCTTCGCCCACAATCACGCGCACCTGCGCGTCCGGCACCCGCTGTCCGAGGAAATCGGCGAACGCGACGCCCCGATCCACCAACATGCGGCTGCGCAAGGCACCCGCGAACACCGACGGGCGCGGCGGCATGGTGGCCTCGCCGTGGCCCGCGTCGGCGAAGAGACGGTTGCCCCGCAGGTGCAGGACGTCCAGCGGCTCCAGGAAGAGGTCAGTTGCCACGCGCCCTCCCCGCCTCGCCGGCACGCCCATTGCGCGCGAGGAACTCCGCCAGCACCAAGGCCTCGCCCAAGAACCCCGGCGCGTTGCCGCGCCCGGCGTCCAGGGCCAGCCGCGCCAGGTCCTCCGCCAGCGGCAGCAGCCCGTCGCGCAGGTCCGCGCGCTCTTTTCGGAGCTGCCGCTTCATCTGCCACGCCAAGTTGTCGGCGAGCAGCTTCCGGTAGCCCTCAGGGCCGTCCGCGCCGGGCGCCGGCGGAATCCCCGGCAGCCACGCTTGGATGTGGTACGCCGCACGCCGCGACCCGGCGAGGTAGTCGCGCAGCCGCAGCAGCACGTCCATCGGGAAGCCCGGCGGGTCGTGCTCCGCGAGCGACCAGCGGCAGGTGAAGCGCGTGAGCCCGCCCGAACGCTTCATCAGCGACACGGAGAAGGCGTTTCGGTCGCCCTCGGTCTTCGCGCGGTGCTCCGCGGCGCGCAGCCCGCGCAGCACCGACCCGAGCGGAGCCATGTGGTGCGCCACCACGGCGCCGATCGAGGCCGTCGCCTTCGGCCCCATCGTGCGCAGGAGCCGGCCGTCGAGCCGCGCGAAACCACCCGCGAGCCAAAGCCGGTTCCTGTGCGGCTCGAACGCCACCGACACCGCGGCGCCCGCCGGCGCGACGCCGCTCCACGCGCATCGCAGGGCGGTCATCGCGGAAAGCAGATCGTCGATGCCGAGCATCGCCAGCACGTCGTCGCCACCGGAGTAGAGGACCTTGCCCAGGTGCAGATCCTCGACCACGGCGCGCACGAGCTCGCCGGAGAACGCCGCCAGTGCACCGGAAATGGCCCCGTGGTACGCGGGGGACACGGGCGCCGGCTCGTCCAGATAGGCGCGTACCGCGGCGTCTTTCGCGGCGATGGCTTCGGCCTCGACGCGGGCGTCCGGATGCCATGTCGCGGCACGGGCGAGCTTTGCCTGCAGGCCGGGCTCAGTCAGCCAAGCGCCCATGTGGTCGCCATCCATGAGCACCAAGGCGTAGTAGTCCTCGACCTTGCCACCGTCGACCGCCTTGCCGACAGCCTTTCGCAGCGCGCGCAGCCTCTCCTCGTCGCCTTCCTCGAGCGCCGCGGGAATCCGCGCGAGCCAGCCCCGCCCGGCGGCCTCGGCCTTGGCGTGCAGCTCGCGAGGAAGGGCAACGCGCGACTTGTTCTCGACCGCTGTCTTCAGCGACTCAATCTTGTCGGGCGGGGCCTTGGCGAGGTCGCGCAGCGTGGGAGCCAGCGCCATCGTGTGGGTGGACACGACGTAGCGATCCAGGTTGCCGTCGGCCACGTGGTCGCGCACCTCGTCCACGAAGAGCACGGGCCACATGCGCTTGAGCGCGCAGCGTGCACAGAGGCGCTCGCGCTCGCGAGCCCACGAGGGGCGGGCGTTGGCGACGTCCATCCAGACGCCGGATGCGCCGTGCCTCTCAAGCAGCGAGCGGTCGTTGGTGAGCCACTCGGCCTCGCCGCAGAGGCTGCAGCGGTATCCCGTCGCCGGCGCCTGCGCGAAGGGCCGCACGGCCTTCGCCTGCGCCATCGCGGCATTCAGAAGCTCGTACAGCGCGGGGTAGAGGACGCCGGGATTCGGCTCGTAGAAGAACGCCTCCGTGCGCAGCGCCTTCGAGAGGATCTGCCAGCCTTTTTCCTCGAGAAAGCTCGGGCCGGGCCGCAGCTTTTCCAGTGCTCTGCGCAGGTTGCTGTCCGACTTGACGTGCCCGGAGGCATCCTGGTCCACGAGCGACCACGGCACGGCGGCCCAGTGGAACTCCGGGAACTCGGCGAGCTGGGCGTCGATCTGCGCGGCACCAAAGCCCGCGGAATCCTCTGCCTTCGCCTCCGCGAGCAGCCTTGTCCACGCCGTGCGGGCGAGGTCCGCCGCGCGTTTGCGCACGGCATCCCGGATTGCGCCGGCCAGGTCCGCGACGGCGCCCTCGGGTACCAGCGCGACGAAGCGGTTGGGCAGCAGCGCCGCGAAGAGCGGATTGGCGTCGGAGGCGCTGTGCATCCAGGCCGGGTGCAGGTCGTCGAAGGGAACGCCCCTGCCGGCAAGCCACAGATCCACCAGCGGGACGCCGTGAAGATCCGGGAAGAGGATCGCGTCGGGGCCGTAGCCCTCGCACACGACCCGCATGGCCTCCCACGCGAGAGCTGACAGCAGGTGAGAGCCGGCCCAGAGATCGGACGTGCTGCGGGCGGTCGAAATGAAGCTCTGCACCGGCCCGAGCGAGCATTCCAGCAGCGCCGGGGAGCCGCCGTCGGCCATGGCGCCCGCGAACGCGGACGCGAGGCGCAGGTGGTCCCAGATGGAGTGACCGGGCACCCGCGTGTCCGCCGGCAGCAGCCGCCACAGTGATCGAATCTCCTTCGCGCGAATCTCCGGGCCGAGCCGCCAGAACCGGAGGAATGTCGCCGCGGGATCGACCTTTCCATCGCGTCGCGCGACCAGAGGCTCGAAATGCGCCTGCGAGACGGACTCGGCGGCGGCCGGCGCCACGCCCTCAAGGCTGCCAAGATCGAACTCCGTTCCGCAGAGCGGGTGGATGAGCACCGGCCGCTTCCACCATGCTGTGCGGTCGGCTTCGGAGCGTACGTCGTCCTTCGGGCGGTCGGGGCGATCGGCCGCCGACGCCCAGCGATCGGCACGGCGTACGATCTCCACGGCATCCGGGCCGCCATCGCCGAAGATCTCCCGGCGAAGGGCGCGCACGGTGCCGTCCTCGTGCCCGTGTCCGCCCCGGAGCAGAATCAACGCCTTCTCGGCGGGATCGTGGGTCCAGGCGGCCAGCTTGGCCCACCATCGGGTGTCACTCATGGCCAGCACCTCCCCCCGACTGCGTCGGGATCGCGAGAGGGACGCGCCCCGGCTCGAACACCTGACACCGCCTGCCGGGCGGCCAGTCGTGAGCGCACGGAGGACGAATGCCGCGGCGACCACGGGGAGCCGCGGTTCCGCGGCGAAGCCGCGCCGCTCGTTTCGCCCCTGTCCGAGAGCACCACCGAGCGCCCCCCGTCCGAAGGAGATGGGCAGCCCTGTTAGCGCAGCGGACGGGCGCTCGCAAGAGGCGCGAAACCGGGTCCCGGCCTGCGGTTCTCCGGGGGCGGGACATCCGCCCCCCTGGGCTCATGGAGCAGCCTGAGTCACCCGGGTGTCAGGGAATCCGCAGGTGCTCGGTCCTCCCGACGGCGCCGACCGACGTGCGCCGGGAGGATCCGATGGAAAAGCGGTTCGAGAAGCTTCTGGGCGCGGGGGCGAAGGTGGAGGGTCGGCGCGAGACGGGGCGCGTCGCGGCCAAGGTCGTGGCGAAGCACGTGTCGAAGGGGGCGGGCAAGGCGGTGGCGCGCACCGCGGCGTCACCGTGGCTGCTGGCCGCCGATGTGACCGAGTTCGCGGCCGGCAAGGCGGCGCGCGCGGC